>Ga0315286_10000093_pt1 | contig 60155 bp, 42 predicted proteins | sample YL17G10_0_MG_FD_205038 | JGI IMG/M metagenome (GOLD analysis project Ga0315286, IMG submission 205038) | Sediment microbial communities from Yellowstone Lake, YNP, Wyoming, USA - YL17G10_0 | ecosystem: Environmental > Aquatic > Freshwater > Lake > Sediment | place: USA: Wyoming | collected...
ATCATGAAAAAAGTAATACCTGAGACCTGGGAAGAGATTACAAGGCCTTTCAAGGAAGCTGCAAAGAAGTCAGGCTTCAAGGAGTCTGATGTGGACAAGCTAATTCACAAAATGAGGAAAGAGAAGCATGCGAATAACTCTGGACACTAATGTCATGGTATCTTCAACATTTTGGGCAGGGGCACCTGACCAAGTAATGAGGTTGGTTGAGGAAAAGGAAGTGGAATTAATCCTTTCAGAAGAAATTATGAACGAGCTCGTAGAAGTGCTGGAATATGAGGAAGTGAAGAAGAAAGTAAGAGAGAAAGGATTAATGATGAGGAGGAGCGTAGAGAAGATATTGTCTGTTTCACAGATAATAAAGCCAAACGAAAGAATATATGCAGTGAAAGAAGACCCTGATGATGACAAGTTCCTGGAATGCGCTGTTGAAGGTGATGCTGAGTATTTGGTGTCAAGGGATAAACACCTGTTAAAGCTCAAGAAGTACAAAGGAATAGAGATAATAAAGCCTGAAGAGTTCTTAAGGATAATTAACGCCTGTAAGCCACGAAATAATAGATAGTGGCAATGATGCCTGACAGGAACCCAGTGAAGCGGAAGATGAAGAGGATAATCCAGCGACACAGTAAGTGAAGGTTTGTAATTAATTGGAGTTTGAAGCTAGTGAATCATAATGCTTGCACTGATTAATGAGGCATGACATAATCTTTCATAACACTAACTATAGTACCCCATTCCTTCTTAAGAAAATCAGGGGCAGGACTAAGCTTAAGCCCGATCTTTTTCTCAATCTCAGACACTAACTCTTCAGCCCTGACCTTCTCAGGGCCAAAAACAGTGATAATCAGGTTATACAACGGATTCAAACCCTCAGAGCCAGAAATCATGACAATATAGCTGCCAGAAGGCTCTCTCTTAACCAAGCCATACTTAACCACATCAGCACGGCCAAGAGGAACAAGCTGGAAATCAGCAGAATACTTCCTGACCAAGACTCCAAGATCCCCTGAAAAAACACCAACCTTGCCAGTATGAAACATTGCAGAAAGGAAAGAAGAAGAATATATAAAGGTTCTTGAAAGAGATTATGATTAACGAGACTATATATAGTGGAGAATGAGAAGGTTGAGGGAAAATAATTAAGGGGAGTTTGAATTGAAGTCTGACGAGGGAGAATCAAACTCGGCTAGCTCCAAATATGACTTCAAAAAAAATGGCCTGCCCATCCTTTGTTTTTCTATGAATAAGTCAGACAAAAAGAAGTTATAATCATTTTTTCGTCAGGTGTTGTTTAAAAAAAGATTCTGCGTTGCTTTGACCAACAACCATATTGACTCCTAAGGATTTGTGTTTTCGACTGTTTGCAAACAGAAGATTCCATATCATTAATTGTTCTTCAGGTAAAGACCCATTTTTGAAAAACTCAGCCCAACTTCTCAGTACAAATCCTGCTAATAAATCTGCGATTTGAACAAAAATTGAAGATTCGGAATTTGCAAATTGAAATCTATTTTCTTTTGCTAATTGAAATTTAGATTTGCCGAAAAATGGCTGTAATTCAGATATACCCACATTAAATTGTTTCATCTTTTCAAAGCAATCTTTGAGTATATTCCCATATGCCTTTTGTTCGTCATGAATAAAGTTGGCTACTGGAAGGTTTTCATCATATCGATATTGTTCAACTCTTGCGCACAAATTAAAAAGTGCTTCTATATGAGGAAGTAAAGAAACTTCTTTGACCTCGAATCTATCTGGCAATCGTAAAAAATATGTAAATGCTTCTCTTGGTAGACCTTTTTTCAAAAGGAATTCTTCATATTCAGATTTTGTTTGCAGAACATGCTTCAAGATTTCTTCACTCTCTTCATCATGTTTTTGTCTTAGTTCTCCTATGAAAAAATTTAGGCTTTTTTCGAAATACTGTTTATTGTAATGACTATATGCTTCACACAAGTTAGTGAACAAAGAATCAGAAAAGTTTTCATATACATAATTGGCTAAGAATGGTTTTGCCTTTAACCAGACTGCTTGTACATGAGCAGGCATCATGGATAAAGTTGGGGGTGGGAATATAAAATAATCAACTATCTGAATAGCTAAGTAGTATTTCTTATCCATCAATTCCGCAAATAAAGGACAATTTTTTCTTTCTAAATACTTGAATAAATCCAGAATGAATAACGGTTTTTTAAACAGTTTTGATGCTTTAAGTTCGGAGGCAATTATTTTATATGTTGCTTTTAGATGCGCTATCTCTTTCTCTATTTCTTTCTCATCTGTTTTTGCAATACCTATACCTGCCAATACGAAATATGGCTGATTATGAAAGTGTTCAATTGTTTTCAGATCAACAAACACTTCTCCCGAATTACCACTTTCATCGATATAAACAGTTAAATTGTTGTTCATAAGATCGTGTGATTAAGAATTGATTTAAATAAATTTCTTTATATTCTCAAATCATTTAATAGTTTAACTATTCCATTCTCTAATTCAAGTATCTTTTTCTTTATAACCTCTGGCTTTTCATATTTTACTTCTTCATACTCAATTTCCTTATATTTTGATAAGCTTAAGTCATAGTTGTTTGCTTTTATTTCTGCTATTGGCACGAAGAAGCATTTTTTCTTCCTATCGGTTGGCTTTTCTTTCTGCCTGTTTTTGAATTTTTCAATAATATCAGGGATATCATTTTGCTCAATTACTACTCTTTTATCATCAAAACTGAAGCCATCTGCTTCCATATCGTAAAACCACACTTCTTTTGTTGCCTCTCCCTTAGTGAAGTACAAAACAGCGGTAGATACTCCCGCGTATGGCTTAAATACGCCCGATGGCATTGAAATAACCGCATCCAATCTGCATTTTTCAAGCAATAATTCCCTTATTTTCTTGTGTGCTTTGGAATTCCCAAATAAAACTCCATCCGGGACAATTACTGCGCATCTTCCACTATTCGTTAGTAAGTTATACATTAATTCTAAGAACAGTAGTTCTGTTTTCTTTGTTTTAGTCCTAAAGTTTTCTCCTATTTCAGATTCATCAATGCTTCCTTTAAATGGAGGATTAGCCAGAATTACGTCATAGCTGTTAGATTCATCATAGCGCTTAGAAAGCGTGTTCTTTTGCTCAATATTAGGATTGTTTATTCCGTGCATCATTAAGTTCATTAATGATATTTTAAGCATTACATCATCAAAATCATAGCCATAAAGCGTTTCTTCCCTTAATATTCGCCACTGGCTTTCATTGAGCTTATCGCCAGCATAATTGCCTTCTTTGACCAAGTCTTTTGAAGTGTTGTTCTTAAGTATATGCTCAAAAGCTGCAACAAGGAAGCCTGCTGTTCCGCAAGCAGGGTCACATATCTTATCCCCATACTTAGGGTCTAATATTTCAACCATCATCTTGATTATGTGCCTTGGAGTCCTAAACTGGCCGTTCTTTCCTGCTGTTTGCAGCTGGCTCAGGATGTATTCATATAAATCCCCTTTTGTGTCCCTGTTCTGCTCCTTGATATGCATATCATTGATTATTTTGACAGCTTCAGCAAGCAAGGAGGCTGTTGGTATTGAGAATGAAGCGTTTTTCATGTATTTGCTATAAATCGAGTTTTCACCGCCATTAAGCTTTCTCAAGAAAGGAAATACTTTGTCTCTGACATGCTCAAGCATCTGTTCAGCAGGCATTTCAGTCCATCTAGACCATTTACAGTTCTCATTGTCCTTAAATATTGAGATCTGCTTATGTTCTAAGAGTTTTGCATTCTGGTCTCTAGCAACGTCCTCATCTTCTAGTCTTTTCATGAAAATGAGATAAGACATTTGCTCAATAGCCTGAAGCGGATTACTAATACCCCCACTCCAGAATTTGTTCCACAATAAGTTTATTTTTGATTTAAGTTCTGAGTCTAGCATTTTAGCTTCCCTCTTTAATTTTATTTATTATATTTTCTGCTATTTTTGAGCTTTCTTCTACTAAAACTGTTTTGATTGTCCAATAGGCACTGCTGAGTGTTACAGAAACACATGAAGGGCATTTTAACGCTAAGGGTGCTAATCCTGAAGCTCGATAAAGAGCTCCCACTGTCTGATAGCTTGCAGTATAAAATAGGGTTATGCCAATGATGGATGTTTCCAGAGAGAATTTACCCAGGCTCAGATAAAAATTTTGGTAATTCTCTTTTGAAGGCTTTTGGTTATACATAATAGCATTTTTTATTAAATCATCATAATTATTTATTAGCGGGCTATACTTCGTGATTTTTTTTGAAACGCCACTCCATGCTTCTTGTGTATTTTTAAGCTCAGGAATGTTAAACTCCGCTTGTTCGTTTAATATCAATATCAAATCATTAGTTTTGTCGACAAACGTTTTATAGTCTTGATAACTATTAACAGACTGCAAATTCATCTCAGGAAGTGATGCTATCTTGGCAGGCAGAGGATCTTTTGCATAATCTTGCCCAAAGATAGAGTATCCAGTTATTCCTCCACCTATCAATAAAAACGCAAATACAAGTATTATTATGAATATGGCTTGACTCATTCCACAAATTCCCCCTTAAACGCTTTCTGCATTAAAACATTAAATAGATTATCAATCTGCTCCTTTGAATGTTTTTGCTGCTCTTTCAACTGCTCAACTTCTTTGACAATCGCGGCGAATTTATTTTGTAGTTCTATAGGTGGAAGAGGAATTTTTGTTTCTTTAATTATCAACTGAGAAATGTTTGGCTGACCTCCACCAATACTTTTTGAAATTAATCTCTCTTTTAATGAAAAGAGTAGATGGAGTAAATATATTGAATTCAAGTTATTTTTGTTTTTGGGTCTAATCCCACAAATTGCTTGGTTTGTAGTTGCTTTAACTTTTAACAAAGCAGCCTTCCCAACAGTAGCTCCATACATCGCAAGCAAAACTGTGTCAGGTTCAAAATATTTTGCGCTACTATTCTTTAAAGCCAACTCCGTTATTTTTTCTTCAGTGTCGTAAATGTACCCCCTATCTAATTCTCCTGATTTTACCCATAAAATTTTTCCGTTCTCCCAAAATTCTTTTTTATCTCTTGATGGCGTGCCCCCGCTCGAGGTTTCACAAATTTCACTAATTTCTTTCATTTGAAAGTTATTTTTACTATTTAAAAACATCTCCATAAAAACAACTTTTAAGAAATCTTTTGTCAGTTCATTTGCTTCTTTCCGCCTTTCTTTTGCTTCTGCTGCTTTTTCTAGGATTGAAACGATTTTTTGCTGGGTTGAGAAAGGCGGAAAAGGGATTCTTATACGTTGATATTTAGATAAATAATACCTTTTGTGCGATACAGAGTTAACCTTTATTGTTTGCATCAACCAAAAAATATACTTTAGATTGACATCTTTATTTTTTGGAGTTAATAATTTCATGGCACTTGATTTTACTTTAAATGGAAATGTTACATACTTACTTGCAACAGTGAAGTCATCAAATATAATTACTGGCAGTTTATTGTATATCCCGTCTTTTTCATCAGTGTACCCTAATATGAAGGATTTTCCGGCAGTCAAAACGGGAGTTTTGTATTCATCACTATAATCCTCACTATTCACAATGTAATCCGTTGGCTGCTCATAGTCCAAAACATCACCCAATTCAACTTCCTTCCATCCTTCTGGCAGTTTCATAGCTTCCCCCTCACTAGCTTGCTTGGAATTGGCACTGCTTCCTTGCTTTCTTTCTTGATGTAGGTGTTTCTCTCATCCACTGCCTGTTTGAGTGAATCTAATAGCTGTGAAACATACTCGGCAGGTAAGTTATCTTCAATATCGACTCTTAGGCTGTTGTCAAGCATCACTCTCCAGCTAAAATTATCCTTATCTTTGTTATAAACAAAAATGTTTCTTCCCGCAATATTAATCGGTATTGTTTTTTCTAATTCTTCTTTAAGTAATTTTTTAAGTAGCGTGGACGGTTTTAACCCTTTCTTTTCACAATGGTCTTTAAATCTAGAATAATCAGCTTGCGTAATTTTGGCTGAAACTGTTTTGAAATCGTAGTCTTTGTCTTTCATAAAAACAAGCGAAAGGAATCAGTTTTATAAATCTTTCTATTTTTGTAAACTTAGGTTTACAATTATAACATTGAATACTTTTATATATAACTAGGTATATACCTAGGTTATAACGAGTAAGTCGTGCTGAAAGAATGACGGCTCAGGATTGAGCTCAGGACAAGTAAGCATGGTTCGTTATTTCTTAAAAAAATCATTTCTTTCCAATTTAGTTATTTTTTTGATAATATTTGTGTAATGCTCAAAATCTCCTTTAAGTTGAGCAGTATTATATTTGTACCCGAACGCCCCACAAATAAAATCAATAACTTGTAATGCTTCATTGCAAGTTGAATTTTCATGGGCTATATCTAATTCAGGAACCTTTTGAAATCTGAAAAAGAATTCTGTGTTAATATAATTTTCAAAATTTTCTCTCTGTCTAGAAGACATACATCTATCGAGACATATATTTATTTTATTATTAGGAGAGATTACATTTTCCAGTAAAACCTTTATAAGATAACTATACAACACGGGTAGATTATCTTTAAGTTTTTGTTGTGTGTGCTCTTTTTTTATTATCAATGAATACGTCTCTATGTCAAGTTTAGCCGCTCTTGTCAAAAATCTTTCTCTGATTAATGGACTTGAATTTGAGAATTTAAGTTCTGACTGTTTTTTTGTTTTCTTCGTTAGGGATCTTTCTCTGACCTCTTTAGGTATTCTTTTGAATAGCACATTAGTTTTGTCATCATTTATCTTCACACAGGTTATTATGAAATAGTCACTCCCTTTTCCGCTAAATCCCAGATCGCCGCTCTCATCCAAGTAGATGTAAACCATTCAATCACTTCATTTTTATCTTATTGCACTCAAGAACTATCTTCTGCAGTTCAGAAGTCTGGAACTTGTCTAGAGGCCTTTCATTAGAAAGAGGCGGCACTGTAAAGTCCTTAAGCTCAATGCGCTTTGTCCTAGCAAACACCTTCTTAAGAATTTGCAGGAACTTTATCTGCTCAGAATTATAGTGCTGGTTTGCCTCAATAATGTGCTTATCAAACTCCCTTTCAATCAAAACCTGAGGATCATACTCTTGCTTTAAGCCAATAATCTTTCTAATAAACAGCAAGAAATCAATTTTTTGAAACCTTTGCACATTCTCAATACTAATCTCTGGCCTAAGCTGCCTCAATTGCTCCTCAAGCTTCAATAGCTCTGCTGAAGTAATACCTTCACCATCTTTTATTTTCTTAATAAGTGTATTAGTCTCAATGAATTTTTTCAATGTTTCATCTTCTTTCACTTCATGCAGTAGAGCTTCTTCCCTTATCAGAAGGTCTGGAGCATCCACTTGAATTAGCCGTTTAGGATTTTTTTCATAATAAGCCATTAAGGGCGCTAGCTCAACAATCATAAACTCAACATCTTCAAAAGACAACTCATCCCAGAATTGCTCCTGAAAAACCTTCATGATGCTTTCTCTTTTCTCCTGAACACTCTCCAGGTTATCTTTCTGCAAAATATTTTCCATTTTCTCCTTAACATATTCTCTTAGTTCATAGATTTGGTCTTTATTTTCATCAAGAATAGCTTTGAAAAGCTTCTCTACTTGCAGGATAAATGATGAAACAAGCGGATTCTTCCCAGGGTTTAATGACATCAAGGGCGCAATCTCTGTTTTCAACTGCTCTATATAATCTTTTAAGTCAAACTTGCGGGAAACAACCTTCTTAATAATTGGCAGCTTCTCACGGACTATGAAAGAATCTTTATCCAGTGCCTCAATTTCTGCAATAATCTTGTTCTCAACAAATTCTTTTTGCTTAGGATCTAATTTTTTCTTTAATAACTCAACTCTGTTCAAGAAAATCCTTGTTATAGTATCTGTTCCTATTTTTCTTTCTTTAGCTTCTTTTAAGCGATGAAACTTGATGTTAGAGTGTCCTCCTATTGTGAAGTCCAGAATCAAAAAGTCATTTTTCTCTCTGTTAGGAAGCCATTCCTTGTGCTTGCAAGCATTAAGATTTCTGGTTCCTCTGCCAAGCATCTGCCAAAACCTGATCCCAGAGAAAACTGGCTTCACAAAAACAAGATTACACACTTCAGGAATATCAATTCCAGTATCTAATACTCCTACGGAAAGAGCTATTCTTGGCTCAGAGTCTAATTTAAATCTTGCAATCTCATCAGTGTACCTGTAGATTTCTGAAATAATAATCTGGACATCACTTCCTAAAGAAGGGAATAACCTAGTGAAAATTTTCTTTATATGCTTTGCATGATTAACATTTGCACAGAAAAATATTGTTTTTGCAGGTTTTCCTTCATCAGACTTATAGCATCTATTCATGAATTCCCTAATAACGAGCTCATTTGTTTTATCATCCATGAAAACCTTTGCGAACTTTCCTCCGGGTAGCTTCGTATAATCAGGGTCTTCTCCTTGTTTTCTTAACTGATCTTTATCATGTTTATTCAACTCAGCCCCATCTATGCCTAATGAAAGAACTCTTGTTTCAATCATTTCAGCTCTATAAGGAACTAAAACAGCATCTCTTATGGCGTCATCATAAGAATATTCAACTGTCGGCTTGTTTCCTTCACATTCGAATAAATCAAAAGTATTCCTGCTCTCTTCTGAGCATGGCGTAGCAGTAAGCCCGATTTTTATAGCATCAAAATACCTGTAAACTAATTTATTAGGGTCATAAATTGACCTGTGAGCTTCATCAAAAATAATTAAATCAAAAAATCCAGAGCTGAACCTTTCAAAATATTTATTGCCCCTGCCGCTTCTAAGGGTTTGAACTGTTGAAACATATAATCCGTTTGGAAAACTCTTTGGGTTTTCTCTTAAATCAACAACTGCTTCAGAAAAGAACTCTTTGAAACCAGCAGATTTTGCCTGATTAGCCAAAGCAATCCTATCAGCAATAAATAAAACATTTCTTACTATGTTTGCTTTCAGAAGAACATCAATCATACCCATAGCGACTCTGGTTTTACCAGTTCCTGTTGCCATAGAGATTAGGCCAGACCTATATCCCTTTTGGATATGCTCCATCATTTGCTTTACAATAAGAACACTTCGAGGCCTGTCCACAATTTTCCCTATATTTATCCTGGTTGGGTCTCTCCTCTTTCTATATAATTCTGATCTTCGCTGTAAATCAGCTTGAGAAAATATTCCACTTACATATCTTTCAATTCCATCTTGATCAATAAGAAGCCATTTGGTTCCATTAGTTAAAAATATCGGGATTTTTTCATGAGTTTGAGATTCAATATCCTTTTGATAAGTCCTAGCCTGAGCTCTTCCCTTGTCTTCAGAAACAGAAAATTTCTTTGCTTCTATTAAAGCAAGAGGAGTATTATCTTCAGCTAAGAGCAGATAATCAATAAATCTCCCAGATTTATCTTCTGGTCCCTCAGAAAGAACAAATTCTTTAGTTCTGAAGCTCGATTTAACAGAATTTACTTCTTCTTTAACATATTTTTTTATCCAACCAGCAGCTTTAAGCTGTTTATCAATTAGTTGTTCTCTAGTTGTTTTTTCATCCACTTTTATATTGGATGATGCTTTTTTATATATAAATTATGTTGTTCGCACAGCCCCATAACCTACTCTACTAACAATAAGATGACCAAACATCTTGATATTAAGCATTTCTCCAGCCTTCATTATTTTTTGAGATACTATCTCATCCTCCTCGCTCGCCCTACAATCCCCACTTGGATGATTATGTACCAGTATAATCCCAGCAGCTGAATTCTTTATCGCTTCCTTGAACACTTCTCTTGGGTGTACCAGTGAACTATCCAGCGTTCCTATCGAAATAATCTCATCCTTAATAATCTTGTTCTTAGAATCAAGAAACACAGCAATCAAGTATTCCTTCTTATAATCCTTCATCTTTTCCATGTAATAGTGTGCAATATCAGAACTATTCCTAATAACCTTCTCATGTATGCTTCCAGCACTAGCTCTTTTCGAAATCTCATAAGCAGCTATAATCTTGCAAGCCTTAGCCTCTCCTATGGATTTTATCTTCATAAGCTCAGTAGCACTCAAAGTCCCAAGCTTCTCAACTCCAAAACAAGCAATCAGCCTATTGCTTATATCTACAGCATTCTCTCCATAACAGCCATTCTGCAGGATGATAGCTAGTAATTCAGCATCAGAAAGAACACTAACGCCTTGCCTTAATAATCTCTCCCTGGGCCTATTCTCTTTTGTAATGTCATGGATGCGCATAACAACCAGCTAGTAAAACTGGCTTATAAGGCTGACGGCTAACTGTCCAGTGCGAAAGTATGTTTCTACCTAATTCTTACGAAATGTCCAGTATTCCTTTCGCTTTATCCTCTATAAATACCACTCACCACGGGACATCCTCGCGTAGCGTATATAAACTTCTTTGCTCAATTCTTTTTGCAGGTGATAAACTATGAAAAAAAATGATTCTAAAAAGGAGATGGTAGTATTCCAAAGCAAGAAGATAAGAAGGATATGGCACGACCAGAAATGGTTCTTCTCAATCGTTGATATAATCAGAGTGTTAACCGATAGCAAGGACCCTAGAAATTATTGGAAAGTGCTCAAGCATAGGCTAAATGAAGAAGGAAGTGAGTTGGTTACAAAATGTAACCAACTGAAGCTCCAGGCTGCTGATGGAAAATATTATGAGACTGACTGTGCAAATACAGAGACTATTTTTCGCCTGATACAATCAGTCCCCTCTCCTAAGGCCGAGCCTTTCAAGCTTTGGCTGGCAAAAGTAGGCTATGATCGAGTCCGAGAGATACATGACCCTGAATTAGCTCATAAAAGGATGAGAGAACTCTACAGAGCAAAAGGATATTCTGATAAGTGGATTGACCAGAGAATAAGATGCGTGGATATACGCCAAGAACTGACTGGGGAGTGGAAGAAAAGGGATGTCGATGAGAAGACAGAGTTTGCAAGCCTCACCAATGAGATAAGCAATGCGACGTTCGGAAAGACAGTGGAAGAGTACAAGGAAATAAAGGGCTTGAAAAAACAGAACCTAAGAGATCACATGAATAATTTGGAACTCGTATTCACAATGCTTGGAGAAGCATCCACTACAGCAATAGCAAGAGGGAAGAATGCTCGAGGCTTTGATGAAAATAAGGATGCGGCAAAGAAAGGCGGAGAAGTTGCTGGCAAGGCAAGAAATGATTTGGAGCTGAAGTCAGGCCAGCCTGTAGTTTCAGAAGAGAATTATCTTGATGAGCCTGAAAAGGTGAAAAGAAAAAGGCTAGGCGTGAGATGAGAGCATGGTAAACATAAAAATTTCAGTGCCGGCGAAGTTAAAAAAAGATATGGATAAGTGCAAATATGTTGATTGGTCAGCTGTGGTTACAGCAGCATTCAGAAAGAAGCTTGAAGAGCTTCATAAATCAAGGTCTAATAATTTAAAGAAAGATGAGTCTGCTCTTGTAAAAAAGCTTGCCAAAGTAAGCGAGAAGAGCAACCTGTACGGTTCTGAGAAAGAATTATTCAAAAAGCTTAAGAGAAAATAAAAAATTCATAACACCACCAAAACATTTATATACCTTTTCTTACTATTCTTACAAGTAAGAAAGGTGATATTTATGGGGTTAATTGGAATGAAGACAGCAACAATAACAGAAAAAGGCCAGATAGCCATTCCCAAGGAGATGAGGGATATAGATGGCTTTGAGGAAGGTGATAAGGTAGCGATTATTACTTACCATGACCATATTGAGCTCAGGCCTTTGGACCAGGTAAGAAAAAAGCTTGACTTTTCAAAAGAAGGAATACAGACTGCAATACTAAGTGAAAGGTCTTTAGCAAAGATATGGCTTACAAAAAAAGAGGATGAAGCATGGAAAAACCTGTAAAAGGCGAGGTTATTATTCTTCCTTTCCCATTCACCAATCTAAGTGCAGCAAAGAGAAGGCCTGCTTTGGTCCTTGCCAATACCCGCGGCGATGACGTTATTCTCTGCCCTATTTCAAGTCAGGAAAGAGAAGAGCCTTATGCAATACCATTGGAAAACAAAGATTTCTTAAAAGGAAGCCTTCATCTCTCAAGTTCTATAAGGCCAAATGTTCTTTTCACAGCAGATAAAGTATTAATTGAGAAGAGGATTGGCTTGTTAAAAAAGAGCAAGATTGAAGAAGTGATTAGAGAGCTTTTTAAGATATTTAATAAATAATCTCCCGCTTCCGTCTCTCACACTTCAGTATCTTCTTCAGGAAGCGCCTAGAATCCTTTCACTTCTTCTTCCTGGTCACAAACCAATACCAGATAACTAAGAGTATTATCGTGAATGCTGCGCCTATTATAAACCATAATGCTATGTTTGTCGGTTGTGTCTGCTGGACAACATTGATGATTGGCTGGACTACTTGCTCATTTATTGGCTCTGTGAAGTTCTCGGTGATATTTTGAGTGATATTAGTAATATTCTCTGCTACTGAGCTTGCTGCTGTCATTAGTAATGGTGCTGCTTCTTCTGCTGCAGGAACAATTGCTTTCTCAGCTGCTCTCTGGGCTATATCAGCAACCTGTCCTGCTCCTCTGGCTGCATAATCAGCTGCCATTGGCGCTGCAGCCATTAGTTTAGCACTTCCAATTCTCAGCTTAGTAATCAGCTGTATAACAGCTCCAACAACAAGCACAATTAGCCCTATTGGCAAGATTCCTCTTAATTTGTCCTTAAAGCTCTCTGTCCTTGTATTCTTTGGAGCAATAATGATGATCTTATTAGCTAGAGAATAATGGTTTACTTCTTTTCCTTTTTCAGAATAATGAAATTCTTCTGCTTTCACAAGATTAGCTTTTACCAGTGCTTGCAGGTTGTAATGAACAGTTGATAATGGAACATCTAATTTTTTAGCAATATCTGTCTCAGTTAGTGTTTCATGCTTGCTTAATATGTCAAGTATCTTCCTTGCAGTATCATTGCTCATTACCTGAGCAAGTGCCTTTGACTCATTCTCTTCCAAGGATACAAGTAAAAAAGGGTCTTTTGCCATAGTAAAGCAGTAGCTTAGCCAGATATATAAATGTTAAGATAGTTGCGAACCAGATTAAAGTCTTATTTGTAATGAAGCTCGAATATGGGGACACCTAAAGATTTTTTCCCATAATCCCTTCTCAGCCTGGGTTTCTGGGGCAAATTCAAGTGCTTAATCATGAACTTGTTATCTGGCTCTGGCTTGGGTGTAGGCTCAGGATACTGGGTTATATCAGGCAAAAAAGCTGGTGTATTGCCCCTTGGAGCTAGCGTCAAAGTGTAATTTTCTCCCATTTTTCTCAGGCACTCCTGCATCTTTATATAAGATTTCAGTTCAGGGCGTGAATTAATGTCAAGGTAAGATGATTTAGTCTTGGGGCTTAGGCTGAAATTTAACTTATTCAGTTCATTAGTCTGGGCATGAGCCACTCCCCAGCTCAAAGTTGCTGTAATTACTATTGCTGCCAGGTTTTTATTCATGATAAGCAGGAGAAATGTTTTTTATTTTAAAAAGCTTTTCTTCCTGTTAAGGAAAAATTAGAAAACAATATAAGGCAGTAAGTATCAGAAGCTTGTATGGACCATAAAATAATCTTGGGAATAAGCTTTGTTCTTGCTCTCATCCTATTGGCAGGTTGTGTTCCAAAGGCAATATCTGAGATTAAGAACGAGCAATATGTTGGAAAAACAGTTACTGTGAGGGGCGTTGTAGGCATAAGCATTAAGATTGGCAAGCTTTCTGGCTACACTGTTTCAGACGGCACAGGCGATATAGCAGTTAAGAGCAGCACTCTTCCTGTTGAAGGCTCTGAGGTTACTGTGACTGGCAGATTAATGAAAGACACTATATTTGGCTATTATATCTTGTCCTGAACATTTGTTCTTGTTCATAGCTTCAACTCAGATTAAAAGCTAAAACATATTTAAATAGTTGCTAATCTCTACTATTGTTATAAACAAGGTTTCGAGGTGAAATCATGAAAACACAGGTTTTAATCATTGGATTGGTACTAAGCATGGCATTGATAGTTGGCTGCACAGGCCCTGTTCTGGGCGGTGACAAGGATGAGCACGGATGCATTGGAAGCGCAGGTTATTCTTGGTGCGAGGCAAAGCAGAAGTGCTTAAGAGTATGGGAAGAGAACTGCACAGCAGCTGAATGCGGAACATGCCCACAACTAGTTCCTCCTGCTCCTGGCTTTTGCACTGGCGGAACAATTGTTTCTGGTGAAAAGAATGAGTGCGGATGCCAAGGGCCTCCTAAGTGCTTGAAAGCTTGCACAGAAGAAGCAAAGATATGCCCTGATGGCTCAGCAGTTGGAAGGAATGGCGAGAATAATTGTGAGTTTGACCCTTGCCCAGGCATTGTAGGAAATGATTCTGATGAGCACGGATGCAAAGCCTCAGCTGGCTACAGCTGGTGTGATGAAAAGCAGAAGTGCATAAGGCCGTGGGAAGAGGAATGCGGAGGAGCAATTGGAGGAAACACTGGAATGGCTAATCCTGCCTCTGTTTTCTGCGAAGAGCAAGGAGGTACTTTAGAGATAAGAACTGATGCAGAGAGTGAAGGCCAAATTGGCATTTGCATACTGCCATATGGCATTGAGTGCGAGGAATGGGCTTATTTCAGAGGAGAATGCCCTGAAAAGCACGTCTGCACAGAAGCAGAGAAAGCAGCAGAGATATGCACTTTGGAATACATGCCTGTTTGCGGAGATGACGGAGTAACTTATGGCAACAAATGCGCAGCATGTGCTAGTAAAGCAATTGATTCATACACTCCCGGAGAATGCCCTAGCAAAACTTATGTTACCAGGGATCCTGAGCAGTGCAAAGTAATAAAATATATGTGCATAAAAGGCAAAGCAGCTTTTAGCGATGAGTTTGGCTGCGGATGCGAGCCAGAAACAACATGCGGAAACGGAGTATGCGACCCAGGAGAAGCAAGCCAATGCCCTGCATGCTATTACAGCACTCCACCATGCCTTGCTCCATGCACAATAGGAAGCTGCCCTGATGACTGCGCAGCCACAACTGGAAAGCTTAAGGCTAATGATTGCACAGAGCCAAGAACTCAGGCTTGCACAAAAGAATATGTGCCTGTTTGCGGTTGGCGTGATGTGAGCTTAGCGTGCGCAAACCCTCCCTGCAAAGCAAATTACGGTAACAAGTGCACTGCTTGCGCAGATAAGACAGTAGCTTACTGGACAGAAGGACAGTGCCCTGATGCTAGCGATGGCTCAGAAGGCAATACTGGCTCAACTAGCGCTGGCAGCACTGGCATTGCCAATCCTGCTTCTGTTTTCTGCGAAGAGCAAGGAGGAACAGTAGACATAAGGAATGATGCTGAGAGTGAAGGACAAATCGGAATTTGTGTCCTCCCGGACGGCTCTGAGTGCGAAGAATGGGCTTATTTCAGAGGGGAATGCACGCAATAGAATTTTTTAAATTATTTTTTTCTTTAAACAAAAGAAACAGCTTCATGGCTGCATGCTGCTATGCATGCTCCGCAGTCAATACACTTAGACGAATCAAATTTAACCAATTTCCCTCTGGTTAATGCTTCTGTTGGGCATGCTTCTACGCATCCATTGCAAGTCTTTCCTCCACACTTGCATGTTGTGCATTTGCCGTCTTTCCAGCAGCATTTCTTATAATTAATCTTTATAGGCATAGCTTGTCAGTTAAAGCAATTGTTTATATAATTTATGAAAAAAAGAATTACTTTATTCCAAGCTTTTTCTCCAGCTCAGCAACTGCCATTGTCGTCTTTATCACAGAATCAGAATTAAGGCTCATGCTGTGAATGCCTGCCTGCACTACAAACTCTGCCATCTCTACAAAGTCGCTGACGCTCTGGCCGCATATGCCAATGTATTTTCCTTTCTTGTTAGCAACCTCAATCACTTGCTTTAACAGCCTCTTGACAGCCTCGTTCCTCTCGTCATAAATATCCCTTACAAGCTCAGAATCCCTGTCCAAGCCAAGAGTCAGTTGTGTCAAGTCATTGCTTCCTATTGAGAAACCGTCAAAAATATCAAGGAACTCTTCTGCAAGTATTACATTGCTTGGTATCTCGCACATGGCATAAACTTCTAAGCCATTATCTTTTTGCACCAAGCCATTATCACTCATTACCTGGACTACTTTTTTTGCCTCATCAACTGTCCTGCAGAAAGGTATCATCACTTTTATATTTGTCAAGCCGAACTCATTCCTTGCTTTAAGTATTGCCTTGCATTCAAGAGCAAATGCTTTCCTGTATTCCTCGCTGTAATATCTTGAAGCTCCTCTCCAGCCAATCATTGGATTGTCTTCCTTAGGCTCAAACAAATGCCCTCCTATAAGATTAGCATACTCATTGCTCTTGAAATCACTGGTCCTGACAATAACTGGCTTAGGATAAAATGCAGCTGCTATCCTCCCAATCCCTCTAGCCAGCCTGTTAATGAAGAAATCTTCTTTGTTATCATAGCCATTGGTCAAGCCTGTAATCTTGGTTTTCAGTTTCTTGTCTTTTATTTCACTAAAGCTCAGGAGAGCTAATGGATGAACCTTGATTTCTGAATTAATAATAAACTCTTCCCTAGCCAATCCAACTCCGTCATTAGGTATAAAGCTCTCCCTGAAAGCTTCATCAGGATTAGCAACATTCATCATTATCTTGGTCTTGGTCTTGGGAACAGAGCCCAGGTCATGCTCTTCTACCTCGAACTTAAGCAATCCATCATAAACAAGGCCTTTTGCTCCTTGGCTGCAATCAACAGTGACTTCTTCCTTGTTCTTAAGCAGATGAGTTGCCTGCTCTGTGCCAACAACACAAGGAATGCCCAGCTCTCTTGAGATAATAGCTGCGTGGCAGGTTCTTCCTCCGCGATTAGTGATTATGGCGCTCGCAATCTTCATAATAGGCTCCCAATCAGGGTCTGTCATGTCAGTAACCAATATTTCTCCCTCCCTGAAATGGCCAATATTACTAGCATCCTCAATTACTTTTACCTTGCCGCTCCCTATTTTTCCACCAACAGCTCCTCCTTGAAGAATTACTTTTCCCTGCTCCTTAAGAACATACTTAATCAATTTAGTCAAGTCTTTTAGTGCATGAATTGTTTCTGGCCTTGCCTGGACAATGAATAGCTGATTAGTCTGGCCGTCCTTTGCCCACTCAATATCCATGGGCTTATGATAGCCTGCTTTCTGAGAATAATGCTCCTCAATAATACAAGCCCACCTAGCCAAAGTCAAAGCTTCATCGTCGCTAATAACGAATTTTTTCCTGTCAGGCAAAGGAGTCCTGATATTCTTAGTACTTTTCTTGCCTTTCTTGTCATAGATCATCTTAATATCTTTATTTCCTATCTTCTTGCCAATAACAGGCTTATAGCCCTGGTGAAGAGTAGTCTTGAAAACAATGAACTCATCAGGATTAACAGCACCCTGAACAATATTCTCTCCAAGGCCATAGGAGCCATTAATCAGGACAGTATCCTTAAAACCAGTCTCTGTGTCAATGCTGAACATAACTCCTGAGCATGCAAGGTCAGAGCGAACCATTTTCTGCACTCCAATGCTAAGCCCAATCTTGAAATGGTCAAAGCCCTTGTCAACCCTGTAACTAATTGCTCTTGCAGTGAACAAGCTGGCAAAGCATTTTTTGCAAGCATCCAATAATGCTGCATCTCCCCTAATATTAAGATAAGTTTCCTGCTGGCCTGCAAAACTGGCATCAGGCAAATCCTCTGCAGTTGCACTGCTTCTTACAGCAACATCAATATCACTCCTGTCAGGCTTATAAGCGCCGCACAAGTTCCTGTAAGCTTCAAGAATCTGTTTTTTCAAGTCATCAGGCATTTCAGCATCAACAATTAGCTCCCTAATCTTACGGCCTCTTTCCTGCAAGCCATGCATATCCCTTGTATCAAGCCCATCAAGAACACTCTTGATCTCGTCCCCGATACCTGCCTTATCCAATAGGTAGAAGTAAGCTTTTGCAGTGATTGCAAAGCCATTAGGAATGCCCACACCTCTCTTTGTAAGATTAGTGTACATCTCACCAAGGCTGGAATTCTTGCCACCAACAAAAGGAGTGTCTTCAATACTGATTTGGTCGAACCAAAGAATAAAAGCATTAGCTTTATCCAAGCACCATACACCTCTTTTTATTAATATAACTATCTAAAACTCGTTATTCTCCTAAAAGTATATAAACTTTACGCTGGAAATTAAAGTTTATACTCAAAAATTCTATTTTTGTTGTTAAGCTATGCTTATACTCAGAAATTTGTATTTCTGTTGTATAAATCTTTTGTTGTAAATTACAGGATAATTGACTAATGAAAGTCGTTCTGGAGGAATTCCTCACTGAGAAGAATATTTATAAATAAACCCTGCTTTCCTTCCTCACTTCAAAGTAGTTCGGGGGTAGAAAGTGAGTAGGAACTTGCTTTACTTTCATATACCAGCTTATTCTGTTACATTCAGACAAAAACAAAAAGAATTCTGTAAAAAAACGTTAGGGGGAAACTAAAATGAAGAAAGCACTAATTATAGGACTAGGAATAGTACTAATGATAGTATTGATGATTGCCGGCACAGGCACTGTTAGTGCAACAGCAGCAACCATTCATTCGAGCAAAGATGCTTATTGTTCTCAATATTTTTCAACCACTAACTATGGATCGGATCAATTTTTAGCTGTAGGTACGGGAGGGTATATTGTAGGAGGAACCCTTACTTATTTGCCGAATCGAATTTTCATTGATTTTGATTTATCATCAATTCCTTCAAATGCTGTAATTACATCTGCGTTCTTAAATATGTACTTAGAATCTTCTACTAATCCTAAAATCGTAAAGCTATACAGGGTGACTTCTTCTTGGACAGAATTAGGCATTACTTGGAGTGCTATGCCTTCTGTCGATTATTCTACTGCTTTATCATCTGCAAGTATAGCAGGTGGTAACACATGGAAATCATTTGACGTGACAGCTAATGTACAAAAAATTTTTAGCGGCGTATACCCTAATTATGGCTGGCAAATAAAGGACGAGGTTGAATCAACAACTCTAGGGACTGGAGCTTCGCTCAGGTCAAGAGAACAAGTATCAAGCCATCCCTATCTTTATATAACTTACTTTTTAAGTAATGGAAATGTTTGCTCATCACCTTCTGAATGCTCTAGCGGAAACTGTGTTGATGGTTATTGCTGTGATACTGCTTGCAGTGGTTCTTGTGATAGCTGCGGCTTGCCTGGCTTCCAAGGGACCTGTACTCTTCTAGCGTCTAGCCAGGTATGTAGAGCATCAACAGGGGTTTGTGATATGGCAGACTACTGCACCGGCTCAAGCGCTACATGCCCAGGAGATGCTAAAGTGGCTGATGGCACTGCTTGTGATGATAGTAACTCAAATACCATAAACGATATTTGCGTAGCAGGAGTGTGCCAAGGAAGCGTGGATTCTGATGGAGATGGAGTGCCTGATGCAACTGATAATTGCCCTTATTTTGCTAATCCTAGTCAGGTTGATTCTGATCATGATGGTATTGGTGATGTTTGTGATGATGGTTGTATCCCTCCACATAATAAGGACCCTAGTGATCTATGTCCGGGTTATAGGTGCTTTGTTAATGGTGTTATGGGTGGTGGTTGTTATGCTTTAGCTGATTGTTTGTATTATAATACTGGCAGCACTTGTTTGTATTGTGCTCCGGATAAGGCTTTGGATACTAATGGTGATGGTTATTATGATTCTTGTTCAGAATATGACATGGATGGAGATGATTATGGAACAACAACAGACTGTAATGATGCTAACAAAAACATACACCCGGGAGCAACAGAAATTTGCGGAGATGGCATTGACCAGGACTGTAGTGGGCAAGATTTGCCATGTTGCATAGACTCAGACAGCGATAGCTTCTTTGCTATTAATCCGGGATGCCTGGCAGGAGATGACTGCAATGACGGTAACGCAGCAATCCATCCAGGAGCAACTGACATACCTAACAATCAAGTAGACGAGGACTGCAACGGAGCTGATACAAAAACGTGTTTTGTAGATGGTGACCATGATGGATATGGAATAAATACAGGCCAAACTACTCTAGCACCCGATGGAGTATGCAACGCTGAACAAGGAGAATCAACAAATCATAATGATTGCGACGATTATAACGCAGCAGTTAATCCTGGTGCAACTGAAATTGCAGGAGATGGTGTTGACCAAAACTGTGATACTCACGAAACATGTTATGTTGATGCTGATAATGATAATTATAGGCCTGATGGTTCTACCACTGTATATAGTGCAGACACAGATTGCTTGGATTCTGGCGAAGCCCTTGCAACTGATCCAACTGGCGATTGTGATGATGCAAATGTAGCAGTTCATCCTGGAGCTGATGATTCCAACTGCAACGGAGTTAATGAAGACTGTGACGGAACAGCAGATGAGCACTATGTATCAACTTCTACTGCTTGTGGGATAGGAGCTTGTGCAAGAACAGGAACAACCTCTTGCGTTAGTGGTTCTATACACGACTCGTGCACGCCAGGAACTTCAGGCACAGAAATATGTGACGGAATAGATAATAACTGTGATGGAACTATAGATGATGGTTCAGCTCAAGCTCAATGTAACGACGGTCATGCATGCACCACCGATACATGTACCGCAGGCCATTGTTCATGGACAATCAATGTCGGTAACTGTATAATTGGCGGGGTCTGCTATGCTAGGTATGCACAGAATCCTGCGAACCCTTGTCAAGAGTGCCAAGACGAACATTACACTACCAGTTGGTACTTTGACGATGCTAATTCCTGTTCTGACGGAATTTCCTGTAACGGGCAAGAGACTTGTCACTGGGGAACGTGTAACGCTGGAAGCGCAGTTGTTTGCTCAGGAAATAATCTGCCAGGAATAGCAACCTGCACAAACACACCAGACAGCAACCCATTAACATGGGATTATAGAGCAGCATTTTCATCAACATGCGAAGAGCCAGCTGGAACATGCACAACAGGAAGCGCAACAATAACATCAACTTGCAACAAAGCAAATTGCGGCGCAGTCTGTTATGTTGGCGAAACGAATCCATGTTATACAGGAGCAGGATATTTAGGTACTCAACCATGCACAGCAGGCTGTGTTTGGGATACTTGCACTTCAACACAGTATTGCGGCGATGGAATCAAGAATGGAAATGAGCAATGTGATTCTGCAGATTTATGCTGTGACCAATCTACATGTACATTCAAAACAGCAGGAACAGAATGCAGAGCAAGCGTAGGAGACTGCGATTTAGCAGAAGTATGCACAGGATCAAGTGCAGTATGCCCTGCGGATGGTTATTCACCTGCTGGAACAGTATGTAGGCCTCAAGTGGGAGCATGTGATGTCGAAGAAGTATGCGACGGAAGTGCTGCCTGTCCAGGAAATACTTATAAGCCATCTGGGACTGACTGTGGTACCTGCGCTGCATGTGACAGGAATGGTGCTTGCACATATGATGAAAGGCAAGATAATGATTGTGCTGATACAATCTGTCCAACTGAGAAGGGGTGTGGGATGTACGGTTGTGACATAAACATCCAGGGTTTCTACCCTGTTAGTATGCCAAATGAGTGTAGTGCCCCATTCACCTGCACACAAAACTTATGCACTGCAACATGCGAAGAAGATAACGATGGAGACGGCTATTCGGCTAATTGCGGTGATTGTGATGATACAGATGGAAATGTTTTTCCAGGAGCCCATGATTACAACTGCGACGGAATAGATAATGACTGTGACGGAACTGCTGACGAGCATTATGTACCAACTTCTACTGCTTGCGGAATAGGAGCATGTGCAAGAACAGGACAGCTTATATGCAGTAATGGAGCAATACATGACACTTGTATAGCAGGAAGCCCCGGACATGATGACAATTGCAATGACATAGATGAAGACTGCGATGGAACAGCAGATAATAATTATCGACCTACATCAACAACCTGCGGCCGAGGTGAATGTGCTTCTACAGGCCAGATGATATGCACTAATGGAGCAGAACAAGATACTTGTACTCAAGGAACTCCAATAGATGAAATATGTGACTTACGAGACAATGACTGCGATGGAACTGTAGATGAAGAGTTAGGACAGGCTACTTGTGGCATGGGAGTTTGTGAGCACACAGTTGAGAATTGTGTAAATGGAGTGCCACAGGAATGTGATGAATTTGAGGGAGCTTCAGTGGAAATCTGCGATGGCTTAGACGATGACTGCGATGGAGCTGTTGATGAAGAACTAGGAGTTACAACATGCGGTTCAGGTGTCTGCGAACATACAGTGGAGAACTGTGTGGGTGGAGTAGTACAGGTCTGCGATCCAATGCGAGGAGCAGAACCAGAAATCTGTGATGGATTAGATAATGACTGTGATTCAGATATTGATGAGGACTGGACAGAATTAGATCAGGCTTGCAGTGTTGGCATGGGAGCATGCAGTGCGATAGGAAATTATATCTGCAGCGCGGATAGAACAGGGATTATTTGCGATGCAGTAGAAGGACAACCAACAGGAACTGATAATGATTGTAATGGCATTGATGAGAACTGTGATGGACAATTTGATGAAAGTTATGTGAGTTTACCGACAACGTGTGGAGTTGGTGCTTGTGCATCAACAGGATTAACCAGTTGTGTAGCGGGAGTATTTGTTGATTCATGCACCCCCGGAATCCCGGCTGCAAACGATGCTACATGTGACGGCTTAGATGATGATTGCAATGGACTTGTGGACGATGGTTATGTAAGTTTACCAACAACATGCGGAATAGGAGCTTGCGCAGCAACAGGAACAACTAGTTGTGTAGCTGGCAATGTCCTAGACTCATGCACACCACTATCATCAGGAAATGAAATCTGCAACGGATTAGACGATGACTGCGACGGAACAATAGATGAAAGCCTAACAAGACCAACAAGCTGCGGAGTAGGAGCTTGTTCGAGTAACACGGGAATTGAGACTTGCGCAGCCGGAGTGTGGGGGAGTAATACATGTAATCCATTAGCTGGTGCGACAATAGAAACCTGTGATAACATTGATAATGACTGCGACGGATCAGCAGATGAAGGACTTGGTCAGACAAGTTGCGGTTTAGGAATTTGTGCGCATACTATGAATAATTGTGTTGGTGGCATACCCCAAGTTTGCAATCCTATGCAAGGAGCAGTTACTGAAATCTGCACTAATAGCAAGGATGATGACTGTGACGGCTCAACCGATGAAGGCTGTGCCCCGCAATACACTTGGTCCGGCTTCTTCCAACCTGTAGATAATCTTCCAACAGAAAACCAAGTCAAGGCTGGGAGCGCTATACCTGTGAAATTCAGCTTAGGCGGTGACATGGGCCTGAACATTTTTGCAACTGGCTATCCTTCATCACAAAAAATAGCTTGTGAATCTGGAGTTCCAATCGATACTATTGAAACGACTGTGAATGCTGGTGGAAGCAGCCTAACCTATGACCCTGTCACTGACAGGTACAACTATGTTTGGAAAACTGATAAATCATGGAGTAAAACCTGCCGTCAATTGGTTGTGAAGTTAACCGACGGAACCTTGCACTACGCGAACTTCAAGTTTACGAAGTAGGGGGTGGCCATCAGCAAGTAAAACTCTTTCAAATTTCTTTTTTCTTCTAGTTTTATCTTCCAAAAAACATTTAAACAATAGTGCGTAATTCTTTTTTTAAGTATGTCAAAGGATATTTTTGAGATTAGGTTTCATGGGAGAGGCGGGCAAGGAGCAAAGACTGCTGCTGCGTTATTGGCAGAGGCTGCCATGGAAGCTGGCAAGTATGTCCAGAGCTTTCCTGAATACGGTGCAGAAAGACAAGGAGCTCCTGTGAAAGCTTTTACTCGCATCAGCGACAAGAAAATCTATCTGCATTCTGGAGTCACTAACCCTAATGTTGTGGTTGTTGTTGACCAGACCTTAATTAAGAGCATTCCTGTGACAGAAGGACTTGATGATTCTGGATTATTGATTGTTAATACTACTCAGACCGTTGATGAAGTCAAGCAAAGAACAGGATTTAATGGTAAAATTGTTGTTATTGATGCTATCAAGATTGCTCTTGAAGAATTAGGCAAGCCTGTTACTAATACTGCAATGCTGGGTGCTATTGAGAAAGCAACTAATATTGTTGATTTTGAAAAATTAAAGGCTAACATGTATAATCATTTTGTGCATGACCTTGGAAAGGATATTGCTGACAAGAATGTTAATTGTTTTGTAAGAGCTTATAATGAGGTAAAGCTATGAGTGATGATGACCCGGCTGAATTAAAAGGATGGAAAGATATTCCTATTGGCGGAAAGATTCTTGAAGCAGGCAACAGCAAAAAGTACAAGACTGGCGACTGGAGAACTTTCAGGCCTATTATTAATCGCGATAAATGCACTAATTGCATGATTTGCTGGATGCTATGCCCCGATTCCTGTATTAAAGTCGGAAAAGTAGATGATCCTAATAAAGGGCAGAAAGGATTGAGCGACAAGCCCACTCTTGGCAACTTCGGCGGATTTGACATGAACTTTTGCAAGGGCTGCGGTATTTGCGCAGAAGAATGCCCATTCAAAGCGATTGAAATGCGAGAGGAAAAGGAGTTCAAGGATTAGTAGCCCTCCCCGGCGTTTGAGGGGACTTAAAATTAAGTTTACGTTAAAATAAAAAAAGAAAACTAAAAAATTAAGAGCGCCTCAATCGGCGGCGAGCCTAAAACGAAAATGGTCCAGAAAACTAAGCGAGCATTAACAGGAGCAGAATGCAGTGCAGAAGCCATGAGGCAGGTTAATCCTGATGTTGTTGCTGCTTACCCTATTACTCCTCAGACTGACATCATGCATGCTTTTGCCCAGTTCGTAGCTGACGGAACAGTAGACACTGATTTAGTCACAGTAGAATCTGAGCATAGCACTATGAGCGCTTGTGTCGGGGCAGGTGCTGCTGGCGTCAGGACAATGACTGCGACAAGCGCTAATGGTCTTGCTTTGATGTGGGAGATTGTCTACATAGCTTCTGGCTTAAGAATACCCATGGTCATGAATGTTGTTAACCGTGCATTGAGCGGGCCTATTAATATTCATTGCGACCATTCTGACAGCATGGGATGCCGTGATAGCGGATGGATTCAGTTGTATTCTGAGAATGGTGAAGAAGCTTATGAGAATACTTTGATGGCTGTCAAGATTGCAGAGAATGAAAACGTTCTCCTGCCTGTAATGGTTTGCCAGGACGGATTTATTACCAGCCATTGCGTTGAGACTGCTGAAACCCTTGATGATGAGACTGTGCAAGGCTTTATTGGAGAATACATCCCTCATTATCCTTTGCTTGATGTTAATTTCCCAGTAACCTATGGCCCTCTAGATTTGTTTGACTATTATTTTGAGCATAAGAGGCAGCAATTATTAGCAATGGAAGAAGCTAAGAGTGTTATCAGGGAAGTGTTTGACGAATTCAGCAAGATTACTGGCAAGGATTATGATTTCTTTGAAGGATACATGCTTGAAGGAGCTGAGAAAGTTATTCTTTGCTCAAATAGCAGCGCGGGAAGCGCCCGGGTTGTTGTTGATGAATTAAGAGCTCAAGGTGAAAAAGTTGGCTTGCTTAAGATGAGAGTTTTCAGGCCTTGGCTTAATGAAGAAGTTGTTGATAAATTAAGGCCTGCCAAAGCTGTTGCTGTGCTTGACAGGAGTGCCAGCTTTGGAGCATTAGGAGGGCCAATATTCAATGAAGTCAGGAGCAGCTTCCATGAATCTGATAAAAAGCCTCATATTATTAATTATATTTTCGGCCTTGGAGGAAGAGAGCTTGATTTGGAACAGATAAGAAAAGTGTTTAAGGATTTGAAAGTAGTTGCTAATGGTGATATTGGAGAGCTTGTCAGGTACCTAGGAGTGAGGGAGTGAATATTCGAGAACTAGCATTGGACGGAGAAAGATTAGCATCAGGCCATAGGCTTTGCCCTGGCTGCGGCTTGAGTATCATAGCTCGCGCAGTCATGCGAGGAACAAAAGACCCAATAGTTGTTGCTTGCGCAACAGGCTGCCTGGAAGTAAGCACAACAATCTACCCTTATACAGCCTGGAATGTTCCCTGGATTCACAATGCTTTTGAGAATGCAGCAGCAACTATTAGCGGAGTAGAATCTGCTTATAATGTCATGAAAAAGAAAGGTAAAATACATAAAGAAATCAAATTCCTTGCATTTGGCGGAGACGGAGGAACCTATGATATCGGCTTGCAATCATTATCAGGAGCTCTTGAAAGAGGACATAATTTCGTCTATGTATGCGTTGATAATGAAGGCTACATGAATACTGGCTGTCAGCGCAGCAGCAGCACTCCTTACGGTGCCTGGACCAATACTTCTGCTGTTGGCAAATTGCATCAGGGAAAAGAGCAGTTCAAAAAAGACTTGACAGCAGTTGTTGCAGCCCACCACATACCCTATGTTGCCCAGGCAAGCCCTCATAATTACATGGACCTATTAAGAAAATCAGAAAAGGCTTTTAACACCAAAGGGCCTGCATTCATCAATGTTCTCAGCCCTTGCGTTCCTGGATGGAAATACCCTATGCATCTCAGCGTCAAGATGGCTAAGCTCGCAGTTGACACCTGTTTCTGGCCATTGTTTGAGATTGAGAATGACAAGTGGACCTTGAACTATGATCCTGGGCCTAACAAGAAGCCAATGATTGAATGGCTTAAGACTCAGGGAAGGTTCAGGCATTTATTAAAGCCAGAGAATGCTCACATCATTGAAATCATCCAGAAGAATGTTGATGAAAGATGGGGGCAGCTTAAGAAACTGTGCGGGAAATAGTTAATTATTAGAAACGTGGTTCTATTAGAAATAAGCCAAAAAAAATAATTTAATAAAAAAAAATTACTTAGAAGCTTTCTTCCCAGGTTTTTTCTTAACAATAGCTGGCGCTGGTTCGCCAGTAACTGCTTCTTCGGCTTCTTCTACAACTTCCTCAGCCAGTTTAATCATTCCAGGCACGTGCTTAATGTTCGGGTGAAGGTAAAGAGTGTCGACCAAGAGCACAAAGAGCAGGAAGAAAATTGTTTTTATGAAATTCAGGAAATAAATTCCTTCATATTTCAGATAAAGGCTGAAAGTGTTGATTATGGAGACAGTTACAAAGCCAAACACCAGGTATGCCAGTGGAGCAGCCCAGCTTCTGAGCTCGTATTTCTTTCCAAGGAAAAATCCTACCATGAGAATGTTGAAAAGAGCAAAGAAGATAGTGTAAGTGTTAAAAAAAATAGAGCCGAACTTATTGTCAGCTAAAAGCACAATTGAATAAATTGCCAAAAAGCTAATCATTATCGGATAAATTATTAAGAACCATTTTGGTGTTGGTTTCTGAAAAGCCATGAATAAGCACCTCTTGTTTTTGTTTTATTAATTATAAGAACATCATTATAATCCTAGTATTTAAATTTTCTTAAAAGAAGCGATTAGCGTGAGGTAAAAACAAGCTGATTATTTCTCAATTAATTCTTTTGTCTCCCTGGCTATCTGCAGTTCTTCATTGGTCGGAATGACGTAAACCTTTACTTTTGAGCTTGGCTTTGAGACTATTACTGCCACGTTCTTCTTGTTAAGCTTCTCATCCAGCTCAACCCCAAAAGAAGTCAAATACCTGCAGACATCTCTTCTTACATGCCAGGCGTGCTCTCCTATGCCTGCAGAAAAAACCAGGGCATCCAAGCCTCCGAGAAGAGCTGTGTACCCTCCTATGAAAAAAGCTGTTCTAAAAGCAAATAATGAAAGCGCAAGCTTGGCTCTTTTATTTCCCTTAAGGCTTGCCTTGCGCAGGTCACGCACATCCTGGGTTAATCCAGATATGCCTAATAATCCACTCTTCTTATTTAATATATCCTCAACTTCACTTAATTTAAAGCCTTTGTCCTTTATTAGGTAGAGAGGAATATCAGAATCCATTTCGCCAACACGAGTGCCCATGACCAAGCCATCCATTGGAGTGAAGCCCATGGTAGTATCTATTGACCTGCCGTTCTTAATAGCTGTGAGTGAAGAACCATTACCCAGATGGCAGGTAATAATTCTTGATTCTCTCTTTCCAAGCAGCTTGATTGCCTGCTCAGAAACATATTTGTGGCTTGTCCCATGAAAACCATATTTCCTAATCTTGTATTTCTCATATAAATAATAGGGCAAGCCATAGAGATAGGCTTCTGGCGGCATGGTCTGGTGAAAGGCTGTGTCAAAAACAGCAATTTGAGGAGTCTTTGGAAGCATTTTCCTGCAAGCAAGAATTCCTGCAAGATTAGGAGGATTATGCAAAGGCGCCAGGTCAAACAATCTTTCTATTTCCCCAATAACTTTTTCATCAATTAGCGTTGGCTTTGAATATTTTTCTCCTCCGTGAACAACCCTGTGGCCGAGAGCATCAATCTCATTATAATTCTTAATAATCTTTTTTTGTTTTAATGATTTAAAAGCAAGCATGACTGCATCAACATGGTCCTTTACCAGTTCCTTCCTTTCTTCTTCATTATCACCAAACTTTATCTTCACAAGGCACCTGTCTAAGCCAATGCCGTCAATATGGCCAGAAATCAAGGCTTTCTCTGTGTTCATGTCAAAAAGCTTGTATTTCAATGAACTGCTTCCAGAATTCAATACAAGTATCTTCATTATACAACCTCTTTTTTTTCTAATCAAAATTTATTGCTGGGCTTCAACAGCAGTTATAACAGCAACATCAACAATGTCCTGGATGCTGCAGCCCCTGGACAAATCATTCACAGGCTTATTCAGGCCTTGAAGTATTGGGCCAATGGCATTAGCCTTTGCTAATCTCTCAACAAGCTTGTAAGCAATATTGCCTGCATTAAGGTCAGGGAATATCAAAACATTAGCATTTCCCTGCAATGGGGAATCAGGGCATTTTTTCTTGGCAACTTCAGGCACAAGAGCAGCATCAACCTGCAATTCTCCGTCAATCAATAAATCAGGCCTCTTGCTCTTGGCAATTCTGGTAGCTTCTGAAACTTTGTCAACCATTGCGTGCTTTGCACTTCCTCTTGTTGAAAAAGATAGCATCGCTACTTTTGGCTCTATACCAAACCTCCTGGCACTGTCGGCAGTATCAATTGCAATGTTAGCCAAGTCATTAACATCAGGGTCAATGATTGTTGAGCTGTCTGCAAAGAACAACAGCCTGTTATCAGCAGGCCAGAGCATCATGAAAAAACCACTGACCTTATGAGAAGCTTCTTTTGTGCCTATGATTGTGAATGCAGGAATAAAAGGCTTGGTCTCGCTGTTAAGCCCAGCTATCATTCCATCAGCCAATCCCTTGCGTATCATCATAGCACCAAAATAATGAGGCAACAGCATAGCAGCCCCAGCATTCTCAATTGTCATTCCTTTATTCTTGCGAAGCTCATAATATTCCTGAGCAAAAGAATCAAAATCAGCATCTGCTTTAGGATCCCTTATTTCAGCTCCGGCAATGTTAATTCCGAACTCCTTGGCCTTTGCCTCAACCCTAGCTCTCTCGCCGACAAGATAAGGAATAACAATCTTTTCCTTGAGCAAGATTTCAACTGCCCTGAGAATCTTTTCTTCATAAGCTTCTGGAAAAACAATCCTCTTAGGATCAGCCTCAGCCCTCTCTTTTAAGTTGTCTAGAATGGTTTTCATGAATGTCAAGCCTCCTTTTTTAATTCAAAATCATAAAAGTATTATTTACCTATCAAAATTATTTTTTAACCCATTTGACTTTTAGGAAATGAGCACTGCAAGAGAAACATGGGTCATAGGCCCTTATAAGTTTTTCTACTTCAAGAATTATCATGTCCTTGCTTGCTTTCTGTTTCAGCATCTGTTCTATTAACTGGCCAACATTAGCCTCAATAGCCCCAAGGTTCTGCGCAGTAGGGGTTATGATGTTGCACTTCTCAACAAATCCTTTATCATTAATCGTGTAATCATGGAATAATATTCCTCTGGGAGCTTCAACAGCGCTCACTCCGCGGCCAGCCTTAACATTCATTTTTGGCAGTCCTTCAAATTTGAAAGAGTAATTCAGTAAGCTAATTCCTCTTTCAACCCAGTGCACAAGCTCAATAGCCTGGCAGAAGTTGTTATAAAAAGGATTGGTGAGCGGCAGCTTTAGCTTTGCCTGCCCAAACAATTTCTTTGAATTCTTGCTCAGGCTCTTATAATGATTGTTAATCCTTGCAATTGCCCCAACACAGAAAGTCTTTCCTTTTAATTTTGAGAATTTTCCAGTTGCATAGGGCATAATCTCTTCATCAATATAATTAGTGTAATCATCAGGCTTGATTTTCAATCCAGAAAGAGTGGTTATATCGCCAGAAATAAGAGGAGCATCTTTTTCAGGATTCAAGCTGGCAAAGTCCATCTCAGCACTGAAAACTGGCTGCTTTAATTTCATGAAAAGCTTGGCAGTAGCTATTGCTTCAGGAAGGCATTTCCTAAGCTCTTTCTTCAAGTAATCAACTGTTTTCTTGTCAGGAACATGAGTAAATCCTCCAATCACAGAAGTGAAAGGATGCATCTCCTTGCCGCCAATCATCTGCACCATGTTATTGCCTATTTTCATCAGATGAAGAGCAGTAAGCACTTCTTTTTTGTATTTGCCAGCCATTGCAAGTGCAGATTCATAGCCAAGATAATCAGGCAGAGCAAGGAAATAAAGATGAGTTGCATGGCTCCTGATCCTCTCGGCAATCGACAAGAGTTCACGAAGTCTCCTGGTCTGCTCAGAAACCTTGACATTCATTGCATTCTCAATAGCCTGCAGGCAAGAGACTGTGTGGGCGCATGAACAAATACCGCAGATTCTAGAAGTAATCTCTTGAATGTCATCATAACGCTTGCCTTTAACTAATCCTTCGAAGAATCTTGCTCCTTCAACTACTTTAAGCTCACACTTAGTCAGCTTGCTTCCTTGTATCTCGACCAGCAAACTGCCGTGCCCTTCAACCTTGCAAATGTGATGTAAGTCTATGGTGGCCATAAAATCACTTGATTTGGTGGCTCAAAAACTTTTTTGTTTTTGTTGCCATTTTATTTTATTGGTGTTTGTTTTGTTTTTTCTTCAAACTCTTTGTGCTGCAAAGCATTGTATTTTGTCATTCTCTTGAGCATCAGGTCTACATCAAATCCCTTGTCTTTTAATACTTGCTTTCCTGACTCAAGGTTAGCATCATCAAGCAATCCTCTGCAGCCTGTGCATGGATGATTAAAGCTAGGGCAAAGAGCTCTGCACCCGCCATTCATAAGCGGGCCTAGGCAGTCTATTCCCTGATCAAGTAGGCAGTAATTCTCTTTAAGAGAGCATTCATGACAAACTGCCTTGTCATAAACTCTTGGCTGTCTGCCTTGCAGCAGGCATTTAATCACCTGTACAAGTTCTTCTTTATCAGGAGGGCATCCTGGAATGTAAAAGTCAACTTTTACATGCTTATGAATAGGCACAGAAGTAATTGGCTTAAGTCTTACATCAGAAGGAAACTTAGAATAAACACTCTGCTCAACCTCTTTTTCATTCATCAAGTGCTTCATTGACTGCATATTCCCATTAACTGCGCAAGCACCAAGAGCAATCAAGGTCTTTGCCTGGCTTCTCCATTTTAAAAGGTTGTCTAAATCTTCCTGCGAACTAACACTTCCCTCGACAAACAACACATCGTACTCCTCAACATTCTTCTCCTTAATCATAGGGGCAGCTACCAAATCAATCTTTTCAAGCAATTCAAGCAGAACATCCTCGATAAAATAAATGCTTAATTGGCAGCCCGCACACCCGGTAATGCTCTGTATGCCTACCTTTAGCTTAGAAACTGCTTGCTTATTCTTCTGCGCCGAAGCCTTAATCATGGCGCTAGCCTTTGACTCTTTAGGCTTCCCGAGGGTTATTTTCTTTTTTTCTGTTTTCATTTTATTTATTAATTTCTTAACCATGCTCAAATCCTACTCATGTAAATTCTTAACCTGGTCATACCTGAACACTGGCCCGTCTTTGCAGACATAAATGCCAGATATCATGCAATGGCCGCACATGCCAACTCCGCACTTCATTCTTCTCTCATGGCTTATGAATATCTGGCTGTGGCTAAAGCCAATTTTCTCAAGAGCCATAATTGTGAATTTAATCATTGCAGGAGGGCCGCACACAATAGCTGCTTTATTATTGCTGTCTAATCCAGACTCCTCGACAATCTTAGTCACCAATCCAACCTTGCCTTTATAGCCCGGCTCTGCCTTGTCAACTGTTAGCCGCAAGTCAAAAATCCTGTTCCAGAGCCCGATATCTTTCTTGAAAATAATTGCTTCAGGGCTTCTAAAGCCGATGAACAAGTGCACCCTGTCATAATCGGCGCGATGCTTCTCAACATACTTGATAACTCCTCTGAGAGGTGCTACTCCTGTTCCTCCACCAATAATCATCAGGCTCTTTCCAATTAATTCTTTCATCGGGTAGTGAGTGCCGTAAGGCCCTCTAAGCCACATCACGTCTCCTTGCTCAAGCTTGACCATTTCATCAGTAACATCACCGACAGCCCTGATATTGAACTCAAGGAAATCGTCAGAATAAGAGCATACTGAGATTGGTGCTTCCCCAAAGCCGGGGACACTTACTTGATAGAATTGGCCGGGCTCATAGCTTATTTTCTTTACATCCTTCTTGTTCTTAACAACTTTTTCCAACCTGAAAAGGTAAGTATCAGTATTAAATTTCTCCTTTGCAATTATTTTGTAAGGTTCTGTGCTGAACAACATAGTTATTTTCCCTTTTTATTGTGTGTTTTATATTCTTATTTTTATCATCTGAACCTATTGACAACATCTGTAAAATCAATTAATCTTGGGCAGGCTTCTATGCACCTTCCACAGCCAGTGCACATGTCAAACCCGAATTTCTCCCTGAAGTATTGCAGTTTGTGATAAATCCTATGCTTGAACCTCGGCAGCCTTTCTTTTCTAAAGACTCCTCCGCCTGCTACAAGTGTGAAATTAAGGAACTGGCAAGAATCCCATTCCTTAAACCTCTTGCCATGCTTAACATCAGTTTCTAGCTCATCATTAACATCAAAGCAAAGGCAGGTTGTGCAGTGAGCAGTGCACTTGCCGCAGCTAAGGCATTTGTCATTCTCAAGATTCCAAGCCATGTCATCATAGAACTGCGCAAGATCTCTTTTTTCAAGTTTTTTATCAGTTTTTATATCTGGCATGACAAAGTCATAGTCTTCAAGGTTCATGATGAGAACTTCGCCTTTAGGGCTAGCTGCCTCAACATAATATTTGTCGCCCATATCATGGAAGAATAGGTCATAATATTTCTCAAGCGCCATTGATTCGCAAAAACAATACTTGCTGGGTGCAGGAACACAATTAATGCCTAAAAGAAGAGTGTTCTCTCGCGCGGCCTTGTAATAATCATCCTGGTATTCTTTTGAATTAAAAAGCTTGTCAAGCCTGAGCAAACCGTTAAAGTCGCACAGCCTAGCGCCAAAAATAATCCTTGGCTTGATCTTTATCTTCTCTTCTTCAAATGGCTTTTTCTTATCAGCAGCATTAAGCTTGAAAAGGTCTTGCTTAGGAGGAGAAAAGAACTTCTTAATAGGGAATAAAGGCCTTCCTTCAAGGCAGATATCATTGAGATTCTCGACAACCTCAAATCTCAGAGTGTTTCTCTTAACAGGAGCAATAAGTTCCTTGCCCTTGGAAACTTTTCTCAAGAACTCATTCAACCTCTTTTTCTCAAGCACCTTGCCCATGCTTCCAGAGAAAGAGAAAACAGGTATATAAAAGTTATGTTAAACAAAACGCTTAACCAGCTTCTTGACTTCTGCAACAGCGCTCTCCTCATCATAAACCTGGGGTATGCCAATAATATTGACTTTTTCCAGCTTGCCAGTCTCTTTTAGCAATTTCAAGAAATAGCTCAGGTCAAAGTCATGCAATGAAAAGATTACAGAGAATTCCAAGCTGTCAACATCATCAAAAAGAGTGACTTGCTCAATGCCCTTGGCAACATCCAGGATAATCGAAGTGCCGAGGTCGTGATTCAACAAGTCATCCGGGTTAGAGCATTTCACCGTCTCAAAATTCTTGATATCAAGTTTCCTAGCTACTCTGATGGCCATGTTGTCTTCTTTTAAATAAGGATTGCCAAATACCAGTATCTTATTCATAGCAAAAGATATTTATACGGGTTATTATTTAAACTTTCTCATGGATAACAAAAAAGTTTCTTTTTTGGAATTGCCCAAGAATCACAGAGGCGATTTTTGATGGAAGACAAAAATGGGCTGTGGCTGGTTCTTGGAACAGCAATAATATCTGGCATTTCAATATTCATAAACAAGTTCGGAGTGCAAGGAATAGACTCCTCCTTATTTACAGGAGCAAAAAATCTTGTAGTTACAATCTTCCTGTTCTCCCTCATCATCCTGGCAAGGGATTTTAAAAAACTAAAAGAGCTAACAAAGAAAGAATGGTTAAAATTATCTCTTATTGGCCTGATGGGAGGCAGCATTCCCTTCTTGTTATTCTTCAAGGGCTTGCAGTTGACAAGCGCTAGCCAGGGCTCATTCATACACAAGACCATGTTCCTGTGGGTAGGCGTGCTGGCATTGATTTTTCTAAAAGAAAAGCTTAGCAAAGGCATGGTCATTGGAGCAATAATGTTGTTGATAGGAAATTTCCTGTTGCTAAAGATAAATGATTTCTCATTAGCCACAGGAGACTGGCTTATATTGGCAGCAACCCTATTATGGAGCATGGAAACAATCATATCAAAGCAGGCATTAAAAACAATTGACAGCAAGGTTGTAGCCTTTGGCAGGATGTTCTTTGGCACAGCAATAATCCTATTATTCCTTGCACTAACTAACAAGCTAGCTTTAGCTTTGACTTTGACAAGCTCACAATTGTTTTGGATATTAATAACCTCAGCCTTCTTATTTGGTTATACCTTTACCTGGTATTCAGGATTAAAGCATGTAAAGACAACTGTTGCAACAAGCATCCTGTTGCTAGGCTCTGCAATCACAACCCTGCTTGAAATGGCTTGGGGAGCAAAGATAACAGCCACTCAAATAGGCGGGATAATACTCTTAATCCTTGGAGTAACTTCAGTCATCGGCTTAACAACAATACTAAAGAAAGCTCAGTTAATCTTCTCAATTGCAAAGGCTAAGTGAACAGTTACTTTATCTCCTTTTTTTGCATCAGGAACAAGAGTCGCGAACACATTTCTCTCAACAGGACCGTATTTTACAGCCAGAACATTATCTTTCTTAGCAATTATCTCTGCTTTATGAACTTTGCATAACTCCTTAAAGGTTGGGCCGAAAACAGCATACATGCCATCGCTCTTGTCAATAAAATCATTGTGCTTCTCACCAAAGAAATATTCCCTTATCACGGCCAAGTCCCATGCATCCTTTTTCATTTCCTTGGCTAATTTTTTTATTCTCTTAAAGGCAGCAGGAAAAATCTTCTCCAGCTCGTTCCTGCCAATTGGCTTGTTCTCAAGCAGCTTTTTCTCAAGCTCTTTTCTCTCTTGCTCGGAAATCATAGCCTGCTCGACAAGAACAAAAGAACAGGGATAGGCATACTTAAGAAAATACCTCTCGGGAGAATCAGAAATTACTTTTTCCCTTACGCCTTCTTTTGCTTTTGCCATAGCTTTATCGCCTTTAAGGCTTCTTTCTCAGGAATCTTTTGCACAACAAACTTGGCCTGAACAAGCACATAATCGCCAGGCTTCACCTTAACAAGCTGCGCACTGGCTTTTCTCTTTTCTCCAGAATAATCAACTGTTGCAAAGCCTTTCTCAACTTTAGTCACTTTGCCAGGAATTGCCAAACACAAAAAGACCACCTTTAAAAATTAAATGAAAAATAATTTGAAGCTATGCGTGGAATGGGATTTCACGAAGTGAATATCCCATACTAACGCTTTTGTAAACTTTTGATATGAAAAGTTTAGCCGCATCCTCCTGTTGCTGTTGCAGCTGCAGCGGCTGTGGTTGGAACTCCTGCCAAGGTCTGAGAGCATTCGCTTGGCTTGGTATCAAACTTATCGCAAAGCGCTGTCTTGAAACCTTCTGCTGTTCTTGCTCCGCTATATGAATCTCCTTCAACAAATATTGTCGGGCTTCCACTCACCTTGAGCTTGTCGCCAAGAGTTTTTTCAGCAGTCAATAATGCAACTGCTTCATCCTTTTGGCAGGTCTTAATCTTTGCAACATCAAGCTTTAGGGTGTTAGCAACTGCTTCCCAGCAAGTGTCTGCGTTCTGTGATGTACAGCCTTTGTTCATTGCCAGAGCAAATTCAAACCATTTGGCAATGCCCAAGTATTTATTAACGCAAATCTCTCTAACATCCTGGTTAAGTTCCTGTATGCCATGCATTGAGCACAATTTGTCATTATCTATGCAGTAATTAGGCCCTCCGCCAGCATAATTGCTGTAAATAACATAGCGCGGGTTAAATATGGCTTTATCTTTTAGCAATTGATAAACAGGCTCTATTGCTTCATCTGCCTGGTTGCCATATGGGCAGTAGCTCATCACAAAGAAGTCAATCTGGGGCTTGTTATCCCCCTTAACAACTCCAATTGCGTCATAATAAGCTTTTCTTGCTTCTTCGCTGACAAAGTAAGTAGCTCCTGTGGCTTCATCCAATAGCTTGTAACCACCATCGCTTACTTGCTCAAAAGCTGTTTGCAGGTTGGCATTATTTTTCCATGATTTAGTTTCTACAACGCTCTTGCCAAAAATATAAGCTGGCACAATCTCGATTTTGTATTTCTCAACCAGTGTTTTTCCTTCTTCGCTATTGACATCAACTAGTTTTGGCTTTACACCAAGGAATAATTGCTGGCTTACCTGCATAATCCTTGTAGTGTCACAGGCAGTTCCGCACTTCTTATCATTAAGTATGGTTAAATCTACAGGCACAGGATCTGCGTATGCGCACGCAGCATTTGCTGCTCCGGGATTAACACAAGTGCCTTCCTTGGTTGGCTGCTCTGTGCAATCAGTGTCAGCAGTGCATTTAGGGAGATTGGCGCACGCAGAACTTTTGCTGTATTTGCAAATTGCACTCTGGAATGATGCTGCATCTCTGCCTCCATTATAAGCCACATCCCCGATAAACATGGTTGGGCTTCCTCTTGCCTGCCTTGCCGACGCCCTGTTCAACGAATCTCTTAACAGATTCTTACCCTCATCACCTTCTAAGCAGGTCTTGAGCTTATTCGCATCCATCCCATTTTCCTGGGCGCAAGCTTGCCAGTTAGTGTCAACATTGGCTGCATCCTTGTTCTGGCAAAGAATAAATTTAAACCATTTGTAATTGTCAGGATAATAGCTTTTTGCGCAGAGTTGGACAATATTGCCTTTCACTTCTTTTTCCCCATGCAAACTCTGGAAAACTCCTGGTGAAGCCTCAGTCACAATATAATCCAGACGAAAGTCTATAGCAGCCCCCATGCTTTCAATCACAGGACCAATACCATTCTCAACCTGTGTTCCATATGGGCACTGGCTCATGACATAGAACTCTACTTTTACCTTGTCCTTGGCATCAACTCCTATGTTCGTGTTATTGCCCGGACCTGCTGTTGTACCTGGTTTTCTCACCAAAAGAGCTATTATAACCCCTAGAAGCACCACAATTATGATGCCGAACAAAAGAAAAGGAACGCCTGAAGTTTTTTTCGCAGATGCTTTCTCATAAATCTTTTCTTCTTTTATTGCTTCTCTCTTTACTTCATGCTTTGCATGCTCATGATGTTCGTGCCCATGCTCAGTGTGCTCGTTTTTTTCATGCGTATGTCCTGCATGTTCATGGTGCTCGTGTGTATGAGTTTCGTCGTTATTATGTTTCTCTGAAGTTTTCAAGAATAACCACCTCCCTGATGTTCTATTATTAATATACGTCTAAAAAGGAGTTAAAACCCACTATTTAAAAAGTTTATTAAAGAACAGTAATATTTTTTTAAGGCAATATAATTTTAATCAGATTCACTTAGAGAAACACCTACGATATCAATCTGGCTTATTCAGGCTCTTCTTTTTCCTCATCCGACTTAATATCCTCAGAAATAAGGCTTATCATCTCTTTTCTAGAGCTGGTTTTTCTGAGCTTAGAAGCGAGTTTCTTGTCGCAGAGAGCCTTCTCAACCCAATCAGCAATCTTGTTCTCCTGAGAGCTTACCACATCCTCGAACTCTGCCTTGGTCATATCAGAAACTAGTTTTAGCAGCCCTTCCTTATCAGAGGCAGTTCTGTCACCCACTACAAGCGCCTCAGATGTTGGTTGAAGAGACTCTTTTTCAGCAGGCAAACCTGCAAATAGGCCCAGCTCTTTGAATGCTTTTATCCTCTTTTTATTCCTTAGGCCTACGCTGATGATAATTAATATGAAAATTAAAAGGGCAGCACCCCCTAAAAGAAGCAGGGTAAAGTAGGATTCCTTAACACTGACATTAAACAATAATAATTTTCTTAAAAGCTCAGAAGCCAATACATAAGGGTTATATCTCATTAGGCTGGTAATCCAGGGAGCAAAACTCTCTAATGGGATAACCAGGTTTGAGAGGAAGAGGAAAACAGAGCCTGCTATTATTGAAGCCATTATTGCTCCTTCCTGGGTTGAGAAGATGTAGCCGATTGCCATTCCAAGCATGATGAAAAAAGCTGATGTGAAAAATATCAGGAGCGAAGCGCACAAAGCATTCTTGAATAGTGGGATATGCATGAAGTAATTGGCTAGGCTGAGAATAATTATGGTTTGTACTAAAATAACAATCAGGCTTGTGATAAACGTAGTAATTACAAAGAACTCCTGCCTTGTAGGGGTTACATGGTTCCTGAAAAAAGATTTAGAACTCTTTTCAAAGATTACTATGTTGCTGGATAAGAGCAGGGCGACAAACATGATCACAAGCACAAGCAGGAAAGGAAAGGTAAAGGTTAATTTTGAACTCTCAGAAACAACAGGCTCAATCCTGGTATTAACAGGGCTTACAATAGTCTCTGCCTTGGTTATGCCTATGCTTTCAAGGTTCTGCTTGGTCTTTTCAAGAGCCTTTTTCAAGTCAAGCACACTAGCCTGCACAGATGCAAGGCTGTTTTTTGCAGAAGCTAGCTTTTGCTGAATTTCCTGATTAAGCTGTTTGTTCTGCCCCAAATCTTTTTCTAGCTGAGAAAGCGAGCTGTTAATAACATTAATGCTTCTTTCTAAATCATTAATTCTTAAGGGAGTGGTGTTGTATAATTTCAACAATTCCTCTCTTAACTTATCAAATTCATCCCTTGCATCACTGACATTTTCATAACTTCCAAGATCATCAAGCCATTCATCGCTATCATTAATCAGGGAATTGCCTTTTTCTATCAGCTCAGTAACTGATTCATTAAGAGAAGCAATTGAATTCTCTACGTTTCCGAGGTTTAAAGAGCCTGACTCAAATTTCAAGGCTTCACTATTAGCCTTTGAACTTTGCAAGTCAAGAGCCAAGAGGCTTAGCTTAGAGTTAAAGCCATCAACTGTTGATATCTGCTGCTTAAGGTCCTTGACTGTGTTATTTATCCTTGAAAGAAGAGTCTGAGTTAGAGAGTAGCTGACTTCTTCAGATTCAATATCAAGAATGTCAGACACAGAGCCTATAACTTTGTATACCAGATTAATCCTGGAATAATCTACCAGGAACCTGATTTCGCTTTTCTGCTCATTGGATACCTGGAGATTCTCTGGAAAGATTATGCACGTATGAATTATGCCCTGCTCAATCCTCTTGACACAGCTCTGCTCATCAGTGAATTCCTGAACATCATATTGGCTTTGCTTAAGAGTGTCGACAAAAGAAGCTGTAAGGTTGTTTTTTGCAGGAGCATAGTAGCCGATGCTCAACTCATAGCTGGTCTTTGTGCTAAAAGCAAAACCGACGAGCAGGATGATGAGCAGGGGCCCAACCAGCACTGTGAAAGCAGAAGCCTTAGACCTAATCAGGAGCTTGAAATTCTTAGTAATAACTGTGAGCAGCTTCATCTTGGCTTTTCTCCCCTTTCTTTTTCACCTGTTAATTTCAAAAACAATTCATCCAGCCCTGGTCTTGAAACATTTATATCAATAAGCTCTTCCTTAAGCATCTCTAAAGTATGAAGCAATTCATGAATTGCTATCTGGGGCTGGTCAGAATAAATAATGATCTCAGAGCCCTTTACCTGGACATCATAAACCTCGCTTCCTGGCTTTTTCAAAGCTTTAGCAAGATTAGTGTAATTGCCAGGATAGGTCTGGATTCTTATTTCCTGTGATTCTGCATATTTTGTTTTTAGCCTTGCAGGGCTTGCAACATCAATAATCTTGCCGTCCTTGATAATTGCAATCCTTGAGCAGAAATGCTCAACCTCAGACAGGTGATGGCTGGCAAGAATAATAGTTGTTCCCTTCTTGTTAATCTTCTGCACAAGGCTCCATAGGTGGTTCCTAAGCATCGGGTCAAGGTCAGATGTGGGCTCATCAAGTATAAGCACCTCTGGGTCGTGTATAAGAGCACAGGCAATATCCAGCCGCCTCTCCATTCCCCCTGATAAGTCCTTTGCAAGAGTTTTTTCTGCCTGCTTCAAATCCATTAGCGAGAGAAGGATTTCTATGTTTGAGTCAAGAGCTTTTTTAGGCATGTTATACAGCGAGCCAAAATATTTCAGGTTCTCTCTTACAGTGAGTTTGCTATAAAAAGAAGGCTCCTGGCTTGCAAACCCAAAAAGGTTCTTGGCAATCCTTTGCTGCTTATACACAGAAGCATAAAGAGGCTTTCCTCCACTGCCTTTCTTCTTGACAAAATAATCATACCTAAACTTGACATCACCTTCCTCAGGAGCAAGATAGCCTACCATTGTTTTCAAAAAAGTGGTCTTGCCAGTGCCGCTGACCCCTATTATGCCAAATATTTCTCCTTCGCAAATATCCAGGCTTATGTTCCTAAGAATCTTCTTCTTACCAAACTGCTTATTAAGGTGCTGGATCTTCAGAATGGGGGGCCTATCCATTATAGATAAATGCTTGGGTTGAGAGTATTTAAAGTTTGCCATGGGAAAGGCTGTTGTGCTTATTAAGCTCTGGGCACTGAGAAAAAAAAGAGCCTATTTAAGAGCCTATTTAAGAGTCTATCTTTTAGTGCAGATATCTAGTTTCATCTCAACAGAACCATCCATTGGATAAAGAGATAATAGGGCAAAACCTGCTATTTTCTCTTTTACCCTGGATGTGCAATTGCGATTATCGAAATCAATGAATACATCTGAATAGGATTGAGATTTTGCTGTAAGCCTAAAGCTCATGTCCCATGCAAACAGGGTGCTATTAAGGATCCTATATATTGTCTGGCTAGCTATTTCGCAGCTAGTGTAATCAGAGCAATGCATTGAGGGGGTCGGTCTGGCGCAATCAACAATTAGCTCTTCTAGTTTTGTGCCAAGGCATTCCTCGACATTAACCCTGTTCATGCTTAGCAGCAGGTTGGTTGCTATCTCATTATTCATGTAAATCCTCTGTATGTTTTTAGTGGGGTTGCTTAGCTTGTAAACCAGGAATATCAAAAGCGCGGTTATCACTATTATAACAATAATAACTAAGCCTATCATCTCAAGCTGAGCATTCTTGACCCTCCGGGCCCTCTTGGCTTTCTGAACTCGTCCAATCTTGCTCCCACGCCCAAGCTTCTCCAGCACATCTTTCATATTCTCAAAATCATTCATATATTTGCAGCTCCATTATGCCTAAAGCATATCTTCCAGTAAAAGGATCAAAAAGATTTACAGGCACTCGTATAGAATCAGTGGTTTTCTTTGTTCCTGGATTGTCCCATAAAACCCAGTAAGTATCACCAGGCACACTCGTATTTAGCGGATAAACCTCAGTTACTGTGATTTTTGATTTTTTTAACTGGTCATAATAATAATTAAAAGCATATATTTTTTCTGATTGCCTGCTCTGATTGATAAACTCGCCAAGAACTTTTAGCTTTACTATGTCAAGGCATGCGAACTCAGACACTTTTACATCTGAGCAATCAAGTTCTGGCCAGAAGCTAATCTTATGAGTAGACTCAATAACACTTAAGCTCCTGAGGGACTTGCTCTTTTCCAGTATGCTTACTTCTTGGAATCTTGATAATATTACCAATCCTAAGAAGATAATAATCATGATAAGAAAGACTACAAAAACAGTTTCATTCATCTGCAGCTGAGCTTTTTTTCCCATTTTTATACCTTTTATCATAAATGCATAAATGATGCCTGTGCTTACCTAGTTTCAATATATCCTGGCACAATCTCCTAAGATCATTATTAACCTATTAATGGTTTCCAAATAATTAACAGCCAACCTTGTATTCATAAAATCTTCAGCTGAGGGAAGTGTCGACCCGTCAGCATAAACCATGAAACTAAGGTTTCCCTGGGCGCCTCTATAATATAGATTGCAATCAAGAGGCGTGTTGGCAGTGGGAGCTGTAGCATAATAATCTTTGTAAACATTTAGTCTTTGGTTATGCAGTTCTGCCATGAGAGCCAGCTTTCTCAATATTTTTTTAAGGTTGCACTCGTAAATCTCCCTGTTATGGCTAATAACTCCGCCGAGAGCAAGGATTGATTTCTGCTGGTCTAGGGAAGTTTCCAAAAAAGGCACCTTTGCGCCATCAAGAGTAAAGCTATTTGAAAGGTATTTGTAAAACCTCAGTTCCCCCCAATCTATGCTTCCAAAGGTAGTAAGCATCACGGCAAAGACCCTGTCGTTTGCATTGTTAAAGTTCGCAAGAGAAGTTAATAAATATTCGTCATCATCATCAAGGATAAAAACAACATGATCATAGTTGTTGTCAGGATAGTTAACAAATGCCCATGGAAGATCTGATGAAGGAATTGTTTTCTTGATTGCCCCGCTTGGCATTGAATTGAAAAGGATGTTTATGAGAGGAGAATCACCTACAAAAACATATTCTATTTTCTTATCAGTCAGGTAAACAACAGGAATGACCCTGAAGGGAGCTTCAAATACCGAGGCTTGAATAACCATTTTATCATCCTTGAGCTTATCGGGAGAGAAAATAACATTATAATCATACCTTGCTGATTTGATAGCTCCTTCTATTCTATACTCAGACACCTCGTCAATGCAGGAAAAGAGTATCTCTTTCTCAGCCTTGAAAAGAACTATTTTTTGAGTGTCGCTGACTGCTGAGCTAATTTTTAACAATGATTCCAATTCCTGAGTTGATTCCTGGCTGGTCTGCTGGCTTTCACCAACATCCAAGTTTCTTATGAGGCTGATAAAGAAACCCAGAAAGATAGCCCCTCCTATTAGCACAAAAATCCAGCTGAACTGGAGAGCAAAGCCTCTTTTTGCTATTGTTAAGCTATTATTTATTTTTTTATTTAGTTGTTTTTTCTTAAGCATGAAGTCACCAAAAAAAGAGCTAAAAGCCTTGACCTGCAAACTGGCTAGCCTTGTTCAATCAAAGTTTTACTTCCGAGGCCGCTGAAAACTAATTTAAACTGGCTGTTAGTTACCTTAAAGCATTGAAATGGGCCTCCAGCTTCATTCAAGCTTATCTTGTCTGAAAATTTGGTCGGATTATTAAAAGTTTCAGTGAACTCTCTTTTTAGGAATATGTTTGCTTTGCAGTCTTCTATTGCGCTGGTTATGACAGGGTCTATAATATCTGGTGGAAAATCATATATTGAAGGTGATGGAGGGGGATAAGCACCTGAACAATAATTTGCAAAATGGCTTGCATCAGCAAAACAAATTTCCTTGGTATTGCAAGGGGCTTGAATGATTTCTTCGTGGACAGAGCCATAATCAGAGTATTCATCGATAAAATTAAGAAGGTCTTTTTCAAAAATAGCTCTTCTTGCCTCGCACTGCTTGCCCATCATCATATCAATTGCTTTGTAGCCAACAATAACAAGTAGTCCAATTACGAGAGTGGATGCTATGTATGTAAAGACCTGGCTTATCTGGGATTTTTTCAATAAAAAAACCTCTTTTATGTCTTCATCTACACCCATCTATTTCTTTTTTTTAGGCGCAGATAATTCTTTCAGTCTCTTGAAAATATCTCCCGGCTGTTTTTTATCAGAAGTTTTTGCTTCCTGGGTTTGCCCTGTTTTTTCACCCTGTTTGCCAAGCTCCGAGATATTAATAAATTCATCTGATTTCTCAGATTCTGCAGAAGGCTTGGCAGTGCTTTCCAGTTTAATAACTGGTTTTGCCCCGGGTTTTGCTTCTGACCTAGACTCTGATTTGGTTCCAGGCGGTGCCTCTGGTTTCTCTCCTGGTTTTTGTTTGCCAAATGCATCTAACAAGCTCTTTCTTTCTCCTTCTTTCTTGACAAAACGGCCGGGTGATGCTTTTTCCCGAGATGGCTGTTGGCTTCCTGGTTGTGTTGGCTGTGAAAGCTGGGTTAGCTTTGAAAGAGGTCGCTTTAATAAAGGTCTCTGAGTTATAGGTGGGGGCACAAATGCTTTTTTCTGAGCTGCAGCTTTTTGCTGGGGTATAAGCACTTTTCTTGAATAAACAAGGAAGCCTGCACCACTTGCCATGAATAAAATGCCAATTATCAATAAGATGATCTGCAAGGTGTGATTCTTAAATTTCCCAGGAGTTTGAGGGCTTTCAGGATCAGTCGGGTCAGAACTCGTCTGGAATTCCTGGAGATTTGCATAGTCATCTCCGTCCATATCTTCATTAGCATCATCAGGATTATTTTTATTTAAGCCATATTTGTCTTCCCAGAAATCAGGCATTCCGTCATCATCACTATCAAGATTCCTGTCCTGGCTGCATACTCCTGCTTCACAAGAGCCAGACTGGCAATCATAGGAAGCTCTGCACTGTTGGCCTACACTGCACTTAACAGGGCATCCACCTCCGCAATCCAAATCAGATTCATCACCATTAAGGAAGCTATCATCACAGGCAGGAATGGAACACAAAAGAGTATCTAGATTACAGAACGTGCTTGTACAGTCAGAATCAATGCTGCAGCCCTGACTCGGCTGGCATTGTGGGCAATTGCCTCCGCAATCAGCATCTGTTTCAATGCCATTCTTTACTCCATCTTCACAATTGGCACTTTCACACATGTTATTTTTACAATTGTTTGATTGGCAATCATTGCTTTGCGTGCAAACATTTCCATCAGGGCAAGGGAAGCAACTGTCTCCGCAGTCCAAATCAGTCTCTTCACCATCTTTCTGATTATCATAACAGCTCGCATTAACCGGGAGCACTGTGCTGTTTAAAGAAATGCATTTGGTGGTGTCGAAATGACAGTTATCTATCAAGCAACTAAGAGTCCCGGCCTTGAATGATGAGAAGCTAGTGCAACCAGTAATGATGCCCCAATCATTCTTGTCGCATAATTCTTGTCCGTTCTTCACTCCATCGCCACAAAGCCCTTTGGTTACTGTTGTGCAATTGCTATAGCTAAAGGTGCAGTCTCCAGCACATAACAGTTTGCCGCCAGAGTAATCAAAGTCAGTGCAGTTCTTGCTATTTAGGTTAGTATTGTCGCACTGTTCATTAAAGCTGACGCTATTTGGTTTTTGGACACTGCTATCACCGCAATAAGTCCCATTGCCTTTTACGCAACTAGACTTATCAAGTTTACAACCATTAGTGCATTTTAAATTACCACTAGCATAACCCAAAGATTTACAAGTCTGGCCTGAGAAATCAGCAGCATCACATTCTTCAACAGCTTGGTTTTTAACACTGTCGCCACATTCAGGCTCTGCTCCAGTGCATTTTGAATAATCATAGCTACAGCCAGTGTGACATTTTAAAGTTCCACCGGTATAATCCCAGAAATCATCACAGCTATTGCTATTCAAGTTAGTACCATCACATTGCTCGTTAAAGTTAGCTCCATTTGGAGCCTGGATAGTGCCATCACCACAATAAGCAGTAGGGGCAGCTACACAACTGGCTTTATTAAGCTTACAACCGCTAGTGCAACTCAAAGTGCCACTAATATAACCAAAAGTCTGACAACTTTGGCCAGCTAGGTCAGTGCCATCACATTCTTCACTCAAATTATTCCTGATGCCATCACCACAATTGAAAGTGCCTCCAGTGCAAGTTCTATAATCACGGCTGCAATCCCCATAACAGGCAAGGTTGCCACCGCTATAACTATCGAAGTTAGAGCATATCAAATTATTCAGGTTAGAACCATCACACTGCTCGTAAAAGTTAACTTTGTTTGGTGCTTGAATAGTTCCATCCCCGCACGCAGAAGTCGTGGTGTTAGGTACTACTACGCAACCAGTCTTATCAAACTTACAGCCAGTAGTGCATCTCAAAGTGCCACTAAGGTAACCAAGGGAAAGACAGGTTTCGCCATTCAAATCAGCGCCGTCACAATCTTCAATAACGCCAAGGCTATTAGGCTGCTGCACTACACTGTCGCCACAAGAATTAGTTGGAGCAGACGAGCATTTTGATTTGTCAAATTTGCATCCAGCAGTGCAACTCAAAGTGCCACTAATATATCCTTGAGATTTACAAGTATGACCTGCTAAATCAGCAGCATCACAATCTTCTGCCAACCTGTTCTTAGTACCATCACCGCATCTAAGAGTAGCAATATTAGTACAACCGGTATAATCGTAAGAGCAATCTCCATGACAAGCCAGTACGCCGCCACTGTAGCCAGAGAAGCTGGAACATGTCCTGGCATTCAAGCTGGAACCATCACACTGCTCAACAAAACCAACACTATTGGGCTGCTGAACGCTGCTGTCACCACAATAACTGCTTGGGCCTAAAACACAGCTCGCCTTATTAAGCTTACAACTAGTGGTGCATGTTAAAGTGCCGCTGGCATAACCTAAAGCCTGGCAACTTTGACTGCCCAGGTCAGTGCCATCACATTCTTCAGACAGCAGATTCTTAACTCCATCACCACACTTAGGCGTAATTCCTGTACAGCTAGAATAATCAAAGCTGCAATCACCGCTACAATGCAAAGCGCCAGAAGTATAATTAGAGAAACTAGAGCACATTCTGTTATTTATATTAATTCCATCACACTGCTCATTAAACCCAGCACTATTAGGAGCCTGGATTGCTCCATCACCACAAGAGGCTACAATTCTAGTGCTAGTACAATTGGTATAATCAAAAGTGCAATCCCCGTTACATTTCAGAGTTCCAGCATTATAGTTACCTACATCAGAGCATTTCTTCGCATTAAGGTTTGTTCCATCACAATCCTCATTAAATCCAACCCAATTAGGTTTCTGAACACCACCATCACCGCAATACCCTTGTGAGGAAGGAGCAATGCATCTGCTAGTGTTATACTTGCAATTCACGCATTGGACAGTGCCATCCCAAAGGCTAAAAGTCCTGCAAGAGACAGTGCTAGCAGCGCTTCCGTCGCATTGCTCGCTGGGGACAACAGTGCCGTCACCACAAGAACCACCAGCAGGACCAATACAAGCGCTTGTATCATAAGTGCAATTTTTACAAGATAAATACCCTCCCCCTGTAAATCCGAAACTCCTGCAAGTTGTGTTAGCAAGATTGCCATCGCATTGCTCTCCGGGCTCGACTATTCTATCTCCACAAAAATTAAGAGGAGGGACACAACCAGATTTGTCTAATTTGCAGCCATTGGTACCGCTTGTGCATTTCAAGCTTCCACTGATAAATCCTAAAGAGAGACATGTGCCCACTCCGAAATCTGTTCCATCGCATTCTTCAGTGTATTGATTTTTAGCGCCATCATTACATCTGGGTGGAATAGTGCTGTTACAATTATCATAATTAAAAGAACAATCACCATGACAAGCCAAAGTACCCCTAAGATAATTATCAAATTGAGTACAAACCCTATTATTAATATTAGAGCCTTCGCAAGACTCATTAAGACCAGCACTGTTAGGCTTCTGAATAATATTATCACCACAAAAAGTAGGAGTAACATTAGAACAACCAGACTTAACAAAAGCACAACCACTAGAACAACGCAAAACACCACCAACATAACCCAAAGAAACACAACTACCACCATTCAAATCAGAACCATCACAATCCTCTGTAAACCCTGCATTATTAGGCTGCTGAACAACACCATCACCACAAAAAGTACCTGGAGTTGATGAACATTTTGATTTGTCAAATTTGCATCCGGCAGTGCAACTCAAAGTGCCGCTAAGATAGCCTTGTGATTTACAAGTATGACCACTCAAATCAGTGCCATCACAATCCTCAACCAACAAATTCTTAACACCATCACCACAACGAGGAGTAGTAGTGCTGGTGCAACTAGTATAATCATAAGAACAATCACCATGACAAGCCAAAGTACCACCAGTATAACCAGAGAAACTAATGCAAGTCCTACCACCCAAACTAGAACCATCACACTGCTCCATAAACCCAACCTCATTAGGTAGCTGGATTAAGCTGTCGCCACAATAACCTCGTCTTGGAGGAGTAGTACAACTAGTAGTATTATATTTGCAAGCAGTACACCTCAAAGTACCGTCAATAAGTCCAAAGTTCCTACAAGTCACAACTCCAACACTACCATCACACTGCTCGCCAACTGCAACAGTACCATCGCCACACCAGCCGCCAGTAGGACCAATACAACGACTAGTGTTATAAGTACACCCGCTATTACAAGAAACAACACCGCTGGTAAATCCGAAATCAGAGCAAGTCACACCGCCGACGCTGCCATCACACTGCTCCCCTGGCTGAACAACACGATCACCGCAGAAATTCACAGCAGACAAGCAGTCAGACTTATCAAACTTACAACCACTGGTGCACCTTAGAGCCCCAGAAGCATAACCTAATGATTGACAAGTTTCGCCGCTAAAATCAGGATTATCACATTCCTCGCTCAATTGGTTCTTTACATTATCGCCGCACCTGGGTGCGGGAGCGCCAGTACAACCAGGATAATCAAGAGTACAATCTCCATGACAACTCAAACTACCGCCAGTATAATCATCAAAATCAGAACAAACCTTACTATCAAGATTAGAACCATCACATTGCTCCATGAAATTAGCACTATTAGGCTTCTGAACAGCATTATCACCACAGCGAGTATCAACACTCGACACGCAATTAGATTTATTAAGCTTACAACCGCCAGCACATCTTAAACTACCGCTAGTATAACCTAAACTCTCACAACTTCGACCACCGAAATCAGAAAAGTCACACTCTTCAGTCAACTGATTTTTAACTCCATCGCCGCAACGAGGAGCAGGAGCACCAGTACACTCAGAATAATCAAAAGTACAAATACCACTACAATGCAAAATACCACCAGTGTAACTATCAAAACTAGAACAAACCTTACTATTCAAAGCAGCGCCATCACATTGCTCATTAAACCCGGCACTATTTGGAGTCTGGATAGTGCCGTCGCCACAAGAAGAAGTTGGAGGAATAATATCAGGAACACAACCAACCTTATTAAGCCTACAACCACTAGTACAAGACAAAGTACCACTAACATAACCAAGAGATACACAACTCTGACTACCAAGATCAGAACCATCACACTCCTCAACCAACAAATTCTTAACACCATCACCACAACGAGCAACAGGAGCACCAGTACAACCACTATAATCAAAACTACAAACGCCACTACAACGCAAAACACCACCAGTATAACTATCAAAACCAGAACAAACCCTACCACCCAAACTAGAACCATCACACTGCTCAACAAGACCAGCATCATTAGGAGACTGAACACTACCATCACCACAAGAAGACACTGTGCCAGAAAGAGTGCAACTACTATAGTCGAAGCTGCAATCACCAAGACAACCTAAAGTGCCTCCACTATAAATATTAAAGCTAGTGCAACGCTTACTATTTAAGTTGGTTCCGTCACAGCTTTCATTAGTTCCTGCGCCGTTGGGCTGCTGAATAATAATATCCCCACAATAGCCTCGACTGGGAACAGGAATGCATTCACTAGTATTATATTTACAACTATTACATCTTAGAGTTCCGCTCATAAACCCAAAGTCCCTGCAAATCACGTTGCCAACACTGCCATCACACTGCTCACCAACCTCCAAAATATTATCACCACAATAACCACCGGTAGGACCAACACAAGTTCTGGTATTATAAGTGCAATTCTGACTGCAAGAAGCACTTCCGCTAGTAAATCCGAAATCAGAACAAACCATTCCACCAATGCTGCCATCACACTGCTCACCAGGCTCAACAACACGATCACCACAGAAATTAACAAAAGGTATACAACCAGATTTATCAAAAGTGCATCCACTAGCGCAGTCTAAAGTTCCGCTAGCATAACCCAAAGAAGCGCAAGTATGACTGTTAAAGTCATTTCCATCACATTCCTCAGACAACTGGTTCTTAGCATTGTCACCGCACCTAGGAGCAGGACCAGTGCAACTCGAATAATCAAAAGTACAATCACCACGGCACCTCAAAGTACCGCCAGTATAAGCACCCACACTAGAACAAATTTTACTATTCAAATTAGTTCCATCACACTGTTCATTAAAGCCAGCATCATTAGGCTGTTGAACAGTGCCATCACCACAAACAGCGGTGGTGACTACTATAGGAACGCAACCAGATTTATCTAATTTACAACCACTAGTGCACCTCAGAGTGCCGCTAGCATAGCCTAAAGAAACACAAGTCTGGCCAGTTAAATCAGAGCTATCACATTCTTCAGATAGCTGATTAATAATGCCATCCCCGCACCTGTTGCAACCAGAATAATCAAATGTGCAGTCATTTGCACAATTAAGAGTGCCTGATGTAAAGCCCATGCCAAGAGTAGTGCATTGTTTGCCATTAAGATTTGTTCCATCACACAACTCATTAAAGCCAGCACCATTTGGTAACTGAACACTACCATCACCACAATAGCCTTTTTTAGGAGGCGTAACACATCCTGTAGTATTATACAGGCAGCCCGTGCATCTTAAAGCACCATCTATAAGCCCAAAGTTCCTGCAATTCACAAGACCAACACTACCGTCACACTGCTCGCCTACTGCAACAAATCCATCTCCGCAATAGCCTCCAGTAGGACCGGTGCATCTACTGGTATTATAAGTGCATTTATTAGTGCAGGAAATACTTCCGCTAGTAAATCCGAAGTCATCACAGGTCACATTTCCTAAGCTACCATCGCACTGCTCACCAGATTCTACTATCCTATCACCGCAGAAGTTGATAATAGATACACAGCCAGTTTTATCCAATTTACAGCTGCTAGTGCATGTCAAACTGCCAGAGGCATAACCTTGGGATTGACAAGTCTCACCTCCAAGATCAATTGCGTCACATTCTTCAGACAATTGATTGATGACACTATCACCGCAGCGAGCAGCAACACCAGTACATCTTGAATAATCAAATGTGCAATCGCCGCGACAGGATAAAGCGCCTCCAACATAATCATCAAGATCAGAACAAATCTTGCTATCTAGGTTAGTTCCATCACATTGTTCGCTAAAGCCGGCACTGTTGGGTTTTTGAACAGCGCCGTCACCGCAATGAGGATCAGGACTGGCCACACAATTAGTTTTATTCAGATTACAATCGCTAGTACATCTTAAGATGCCACGAATATAACCTAAGGAATTACAACTATTACCATTCAAGTCAACACCATCACACTCTTCGGATAATTGATTCGCAACACCATCACCACAACGAGCAGAAGGAGCACCAGTACAACCAGAATAATCAAAAATACAATCACCTCTGCACACTAAGGTTCCGCCAGTGTAACTATCAAAGTTAGAGCAACGCTTACCATTAATATTGCTACCATCACAACTCTCATTAACATCAACGCCATTGGGCTGCTGAACAGTTCCATCACCACAATAACCACGGCTAGGAGCAGCAACACAACCACTAGTATTATACGCGCAACTTGCACAACGCAAAGAACCACTCATGAATACAAAGTCAGAGCAGCTCATGCTACCAACACTGCCATCACACTGCTCACCAACCTCCAAAATATTATCGCCGCACCAGCCACTAGTTGGGCCAACACAACGACTAGTATCAAAGGCGCAACGTGAAGTGCAAGAAACACTGCCGCTGGTGAACCCAAAATCGGAACAAGATACAGTGCCCACGCTGCCATCACACTGCTCACCAGACTCAACAACACGATCACCACAGAAATTAACAACAGATAAACAACTAGTCTTATTCAATTTGCATCCGCTAGTGCAAGTCACAGTACCAAGCGCATAACCTAATGACGAGCAAGTTGTGCCTCCCAAATCAGAACCATCACACTCCTCTCCAGCGTCTTTAACATCATTACCGCAAACAGGCCCAGGGCCACCCGTGCATCTTGAATGATCAAATGTGCAATCACCATAACAACTAAGAGTTCCGCCGGTATATTCATCAAGAGCAGCACATAGTGCATTATTTAAGCTGGATCTATCGCACTGCTCATTAAACCCAGCATCATTTGGCTGCTGGACGCTACTATCGCCGCATACTCGAGCTGCAGGGTTAGCTATACAACTAATCTTATCTAATTTGCAGCCAGTGGTACATTTAAGAGTACCTGTGAGATAACCCAAAGATTCGCAAGTTGTGCTTCCGAAATCAGGACTATCACACTCCTCTTCGATATTCTTAACACCATCACCACACTTGGTGCACCTATTATAATCAAAGGTGCAGTCCCCATTGCAATCTAAAGTACCGCTTCTAAATCCGAAACTAGTGCATGACCTGCTATTCAAATTTGTTCCGTCACATTGCTCATTAAAGCCAGCGCTATTGGGAGTTTGTACACTATTATCACCGCAATAAGTAGTTGTACCTGGAACACAAAGCGATTTATCAAATTCGCATTGATTGGTTGTGCCAGCCGCATAGCATCTCAAAGTGCCATGGTCATAACCAAAAGACCTGCAAGTCTGAGCACTTAAATCAGAGCCATCACATTCTTCTGTTAATTGATTTTTAACGCTGTCACCACATCTCAATGTACCGCCGTTACAACTATTGAAATCAAAAGTACAATCGCCATAGCAAGCCAAAGTGCCGCCAGTGTAACTATCAAAGTTAGAACAACGCTTACCATTAATATTGCTACCATCACAACTCTCATTAACATCAACGCCATTGGGCTGCTGAACAGTTCCATCACCACAATAACCCCGGCTAGGAGCAGCAACACAACCACTAGTATTAATTAAGCAATTAACACAACGCAAAGAACCACTCATGAATCCAAAGTCAGAGCAGCTCATGCTACCAACACTGCCATCACACTGCTCACCAACCTCCAAAATATTATCGCCGCACCAACCGCTAGTAACGCCAGTACAACTTCTAGTGTTATAAGTACAATTAGAATTACAATAAACACTGCCGCTAGTAAACCCAAAATTAGCACAGGTTACAACACCAATGCTGCCATCACACTGCTCCCCTGGCTGAACAACACGGTCACCACAGTAATTAGGGAGAGATTCACAACTGGATTTATCTAGTCTGCACCCACTAGTGCATCTCAGGATTCCTCTTGCATAACCTAGAGAAGTACAAGTTGATCCTCCCAAATCAGTGAGATCACATTCTTCGCTTTCCTGATTTTTAACTCCATCACTGCACCGGGGTACAGAACCAGTGCATCTTGAATAGTCAAAAGTACAATCACCTAAGCACCTCAAAGCGCCACCAGTATAATCATCCAAACCAATGCAAGTCTTTCCATCAAGGTTAGCGCCATCGCACTGCTCATCAACACCAACGCGATTTGGCTTTTGGACAGCCCCATCACCACAATAAGCTGTTGGAGCAGATATACAATCAGATTTGTCAAACTTGCAATCATTAGTGCAACTCAAAGTGCCTCCACTAAAGCCTTGAGAAACACAAGTGTGACCTGCAAAGTCCGAGCCATCACAATCCTCAACTAACCGATTCTTAACATCATCACCACATCTGATGGGCGCGATATTTGTGCAACTGCTATAATCATACGAACAGTCAGTATGACAATGTAAGGTGCCTCCGGTATATTCTGAACCTAGGAAATTAGTGCAAGTTCTACCATTCAGAGAAGTGCCATCACACTGCTCATTGAATCCTGCGCCATTAGGTGTCTGGATAGAACTATCGCCGCAATAAGTTTCCACTCCTGGAACGCAGCCAGAAGTATTTAATCTGCATTGATTTGCAGTGCCTGCAGCATTGCATCTCAGAGTGCCACGATCATATCCCAGGGACGGGCAGGTTTTTCCTCCCAAATCAGAAACATCACATTCTTCATCATCCCGGTTTCTCACTCCATCACCACAAACTGGCTGAGGAGGGCCAACAGTACAAAGATTAGTATCAAGAATGCAACTAGAATTACACCTCAAAGCGCCTCCATTAAAAGCAGAATTAACATCAACACACTGCAAACCACCAACACCACCATCACACTGCTCACCCCTAACAACAACACCATCACCACAACGACCGCCAGTAGCACCAATACAACCACTAGTATTATACCTACAATTCCTACAATATAAATTACCACCAGCAAAACCAAAATCAGCACAAGACATATTAACAGCAACACCCTCACACTGCTCACCAGGACCAACAACACCATCACCACAACGATTAATTATTGTCCAGCATTCAAGAGTGTTAAAGGTGCAATCACCACTACAAGACAAATCACCACCACCAAAACCATCAAGATTAACACAAGAAACACCATTAAGATTAACACCATCACAATCCTCAACACGACCAGCATAATTAGGCTTCTGAACAGTACCATCACCACAAACAGCACGATCAGAAATAAGAGGACAACCAGACTTATCAAAACCACAAGAACTATTACACGTCAAAACACCAGGATCAAAACCCAAAGAAACACAAGTGCTACCACCCAACTGACCACCATCACAATCCTCACCCAAAGCAGTATGCCTAACACCATCACCACACCTCGGAGGAACAGGACCAGAACAATTAATAAAATCAAAATTACAATCACCAAGACACCTTAATGTGCCCCTATCATAAACACCAAGACTAGCACTAACACAATTAAAACCGCCCATACTATTATTATCACAGCTCTCATTAAAACCAGCGCTATTAGGATGCTGAACAAGATTATCGCCACAACGAGTAAAAGGATAAGGAACACAAGCAGTTTTGTTAAGCGTACAATTATCATAACATCTTAAAATGCCAGTATGATATCCTAAAGATACGCAAGTTTCACCATTCAAATTTAGCTTATCACACTCTTCAGAGTTCTGATTTGGGACTCCGTCGCCACAAACAGGAGGCTGTTCACCAACAGTGCACTGGCAAGTATTAAACTTACACGTGGTTGTATCGCAGCTTAAAGTGCCTCCATTAAAAGCAGAAGAAATATTTGTACAAGTTAAGCTTCCAACACCACCATCACAAGACTCACCAACATTAACAACAGTAACTGGACCAGAAACACCACTACAAACACCACCACCAACACCAACACAACCAGAAGTATTAAACTTACAATCAGAAGTACATCGTAAAACGCTAGTGCTAATACCAGCAGTAAACCTGCTACTAATATTAGAACACCTCATAACATTATTAGGAATAATACCGCCATTATTACCCATATCACAATCCTCACAAGGATCAACAACAAGATTACCACAAAAATCATTCTTAAGAACACAACCAGTATAATCAAAAGTACAATCACCATCACAACTCAAAACACCACCATCATAAGCAGAGAAACTAGAACAAACCTTACCATCAAGATTAGAACCATCACAATCCTCCATAGTGCCTCTAATATTAGGCTTATCAACATTAGGGTCGCCACAGCGCGGGAGGTTAGGATCCTCCTCGCACTTTGACTTATTATAATCGCAAGTGCGGTTGCATGTGAGATTGCCACCAACATATCCAAAGGTTAAGCAAGTGTCAGTGCCTAAGTCAGCGAGATCGCAGTCTTCCCCTAGGCTCGGATGCCTAACTCCATCCCCGCACCTAGGTGGAGGGCCGGTGCACTTGCTGTAATCAAAACTGCAATCACCTAGGCATCCCAAGATGCCGCCAGTATAGGCTGGGCTAAAGCTGCTACATATTTTACCATCATGGTCAGCCAGGTCACATTGCTCATTCATATCAGCCCCGTTGGGCTGCTGGGCTACTCCGTCACCACAATAGCCACGCAAGGGAGGGGGATTACACTCACTGGTATTAATCATGCAATTTTCGCAGCGCAAGTTCCCATCCATAAATCCAAAATCATGACAGGTAATATCTCCTTTTATGGTGGCATCACACTGCTCGCCAATTTCCATAACATTACCAGTATTGCCGCACCAACCCCCGCTAGGACCAACACACCTGCTAGTGTTATACCTGCAACCAAAGCAGGTAAGACTACCCTGGCCTGCGTTAAACCCGAAGTCAGCACAAGTAACAGCGCCAATACCACCATCACACTGCTCACCACGCTGAACAATCCTGTCGCCACAGTAATTAGTATCTCGCTTACAATCAGACCTATTAAATTTGCATGGGTTAGCTTCATTAGGAGCATTACACATCAAAGTGCCTAAGTCATACCCTAAAGTCATGCAAGTTTGGCCAGCGAAGTCTTCTCCATCACAATCCTCACTCAGCGTCCTGTCGCGCCTATTGTCGCCGCATATAGGCTCGGGAACATTGGTGCAATTACGATAATCAAATAAGCAGGTACCGGTGCAGTTTACTTTACCAGTGCTTCTTGAGCCATATTCTGCTGCGCAAGTTCTGCCCCCGGTATTAGTGCCATCGCAATCCTCAATAAAGCCTGCAAAGTTGGGCTTCTGGATATATCCATCACCGCAATGAGTCCCTTGAACACAGCTAGAAGTATTAAGAATGCACGAACGAGAACATTTTAAGTTGCCGCTAGCATAGCCTAAAGTCTGACAACTCCCTCCAAGCAAATCAGTGCCATCACATTCCTCATTCAACTCTATGTTCGTAACATTATCACCGCAGTAAGGGCCCCTTTCGCCAATGACGCATTCGCAAGTATTTGAAGAGCAGTTAGCGACATTGCAGCTCACACCTCCGCTTATAAAGGCAGTAGAGAAGTTAGAACATCCTATGCTTCCTTCGAGGCCGCGGTCACATTGCTCGCCTCTTTCAAGGATATTATTCCCGCAGTAACCATTCCTATTACCCAAGCATGCCGTGGTGTTGATTGTGCAATTTTTCGTGCACGATAATACCCCTATTCCAAATCCAAAGCTCTGGCATGTCAAACTACCAATAAGACCAAGATCGCATTGTTCACATGGGTCTATTACTCCATTGCCACAAAACTCTGAAAATTGCCTGCACTGGCGAGTGTCAAACTTGCAAGTGCTGTTGCATGTAAGAGTGCCGCTCTCAAAGCCAAGAGTTGTACAATTCATGCCATTAAGATTGCTGCCATCACATTCTTCTCCCCGCGACGGCTGTATTGCTCCATCATTGCAAGCAGGTTCAACATATGGAGTGCAACTGCTTGTGTCAAAGTTGCAGTTAGCGCAACTAAGAATTCCTCCTCTAAATCCTGGGAAATTATCACAAGTATAACTTCCTAGGTTAGTTTCGTCACAATCCTCTATCTTTCCTTGAGAATTAGGTTTCTGAACACTGCCATCACCGCATATTGACGCAGGGCTTGAGCATCTGCTAGTATTATACATGCACCTTGTGCAAGTCAGGCTTCCGGCAGTAAAATAATGATTAATCATGCTGCAAGTCCTGCCATCAATGTCAGTGCCTTCACACTGCTCTCCTTTAACAACAGAACCGTCGTTACAACCACCACCGCTAGAGCCAATGCACCCGCTAGTATTATACATGCAATGACTATCGCATTTTAAAATGCTTGTTGTCGGGGTGCCAACACCAAAAGAATCGCTGAGGTTATGGCACTTGACATTTGTAGTATTATACGGAATATTAGTATTTGGTGGCTCGCACTGCTCCCCAGGATTTACCACACCATTACCACAACGATTAACAGGAGGGTCACAATCACTGTAATCAAGTGTGCAGTTATCAGCGCAAGTCACGGTTCCGGTACCTGGGCATGAAACATCAGGCATAGCAATTCCATCACATGCTTCTCCAGGATTTATTACTCCATTATTACAGGTGGATAGTTGTCTAGGAGTGCATAAATCAAAATTAAATGTGCAAGAACCACTAGCACTATTACAGCCTAATGTCCCTCCTATATACTCCGAGAAGTTAGTACACCTAAGACCGCCTAAATCAGTTCCATCACAGCTCTCATCGAGGGAAACATGCCTGATACCATCACCACAACTAGGCTCAGAAATGCATTCGCTAGTATTCAAGATGCAGTTTGTGCACCTAAGGTTTCCTCTAATAAAGAAATCGGGGTTTATTATTCTGCAAGTCATACCATTAACATTAGTGCCTTCACACTGCTCGCCCTTACCAACAGTGGAGTCTCCCCCGCAACTATAACTAGTAGGACCGGCGCACGAGCTCGTATTAAGCATGCAACGGCTATTACAACTCAAAGTGCCTCCTGTAAAAGAGCTGCTGATATTACGGCACGTCACATTGCCAGCGCCAGTAGGAATAGGAGAATTACGAGGCTCACACTGCTCGCCTGCCTGAACAATGCCATCACCACAATAATCTGGAAGGGAAACACAATTGGATTTATTGAACTTACATTGGTTAGGTGTTCCTGGAGAATTACAAAATAAGTTGTTGCTGGGCAAATATCCGAGAATTTCGCAATTCATGCCGTTTAGGTTGCTGCCTTCGCATTCCTCGCCAGCATTTCCGTCAATAGCCCCGTTACCACAAAGGGGCGGGAAAGGAACGCATCCGTTTGTGTTAAAGTGACAATTTGCAAAACAATCCAGCATGCCTGAAGCAAATCCTAAATCTGTGCATTCTTGCCCGTCGAGATCAGGACCATCACAGCTCTCACTAGCATTATTCTTAGCATTATCGCCGCAATGGCCTGGCACGCCACCACAATGGCAAGTATTAAACTTGCAACTAGAAGCATTGCAGGTTAAGCTGCCTGTTGTAAATGTGCCGAAATTAGAGCAAGTCCTGCCATTAACATCACTGTCCTCACACTGTTCGCCCTGAGCAACGACTAGAACGCCAGGGTCACCGCAAACCCCTCCAGTAGCACCCCAACATAAACTCGTGTTATAGGTGCAATCTCTATTACATGACAAACGACCCCTATTTGGAGTAAAGACAGGATTAAATGCGTAACATGACAAACTAACTGGACCACCTAAAGGACCCTCATCACATTGTTCGCAAGGATCAACATCACCATCACCACAATGATTAGGGTCTGACGCACAACTGCTATAATTCAATTTGCAATTAGAACACCTAAGCGTGCCACCGTAAGGGCAGGCCTGACCATTTAAGATACCATCATCACATTCCTCGCCAGCATCCATTTGCCCATTATGACAAGTGACTGGAGCAATTGGTTCGCAAGCACTTGTATCCCAATTACAATCGCCTGTACATGTTAGAGTGCCACCATTAAACTGAGGGGGCGCAGAGTAGTTGCTGCAACCCTTGCCGCCTAAATCAGTTCCATCACAGCTTTCACCAACACCATTCTTTTTGCCATCTCCGCACCACGGAGGAGGGTTATTGCATCTGCTAGTATTAAACTGGCAGGTGTTTGAATTACAAGCCAAAGTTCCATTAGTAAAATTGAAAGTGGCGCAAGTCCTACCATCCAGGTTAGAATCTTCGCATTGTTCTCCCTTCTCAATAATATAGGGGCTGCCACAATGACCCCCGCCATTTCCAGTACATGCGCTGGTGTTATAAGTGCAATTATTAGTGCAACTTACACTGCCTGATGTAAAAGCAGGATTAATAAGAGAGCAAAGTTTAGTGGGGCGAATAGGCAT
>Ga0315286_10000094_pt1 | contig 60080 bp, 64 predicted proteins | sample YL17G10_0_MG_FD_205038 | JGI IMG/M metagenome (GOLD analysis project Ga0315286, IMG submission 205038) | Sediment microbial communities from Yellowstone Lake, YNP, Wyoming, USA - YL17G10_0 | ecosystem: Environmental > Aquatic > Freshwater > Lake > Sediment | place: USA: Wyoming | collected...
TATAATTATCCCTTAAAAAGATGTTCTTTCTTGTGAAAACAACGCCGTTATACGGGATCGGCACATAGTCCCTCAGCTTAATTACCTGCGGGAGCACGTATTTCCCGCTGTTAATATGCTTTTTGCTGTTCTCAATGCTTTCCGCCTTACCCTTAAAGACAAGGACAAAAGCTCTTTTCCAGCTGCAAATATTTATAGGCAACGAAGTCGTGTTCAAAACCAAGACCTTGGACTCAGGAACTTTGCTGCACCGCTCGGATTCCATTAAATTTCACCTTGAAGAAGGATTATACCACAGCGTTTTATTGAAAAACAACAGCTACTGTTGAAGAGAGAAGTTGGGTGAGGGTTAGGATGCGAGATTGAAATGGGACACGGAGAGGGAGGGATTCGAACCCCCGGTACTGTTTCCAGTACAGTAGTTTTCAAGACTACCGCCTTAAACCACTCGGCCACCTCTCCAATTACAACATATGATTATCTCACACGCCCCACCCTTTTTCAATTTTACCTCTTCATCTCTTTACCTCTTCATCTCCTCATCTCGTCACCTCCAAAATGCTATAAATCTCCTGCTTTTTATGCTATAAATAAACACATGGATCAGATATTGGGTTGGACAGCGACAGCTTTATTTACTATTTGTTATATTCCGCAAATGATAAAGACGTATCGGACAAAAACTATTGACGGACTAAGCTTTAGATTATTGCTTATTTCATTTATAGCAAATATCGTAGCCTTGTGCTATGCGACTTTAATTAAGCAACCGCCGCTGCAGATCAAATATGCATTGGCATTGTTTTTCGTGGGGGGATGTATCTATTTATACTTAAGTGTGTATTTTAATAAGAAATGACCACGATAGGCAGCTATAAAATAGATGCGAACGTTTTCATGTCCCCCATGGCCGGCGTTACGGACCTTCCTTTCAGGCTGATCTGCCGCGAGCATGGGGCTAAATTCGCGTTCTTCGAGATGATCGACTGCAATTCCATAATATACGGCAAAAAAAAGGAGAACGACATAATAAAGACCGTTCCACAGGACAAACCTATCGCGGCTCAACTGGTAGGAGAAGATCCCGGGATGATGCTTGAAGCGGCAAAACATCTCATGAAAACGCTCGATATAAAACTCCTGGATGTCAACGCCGCCTGCCCCGTGCCGAAAATAATAAAAAAGAAAGCCGGAGCCTACTTCCTGAAGGAGCCGGAGAACCTGTACAGGATATTGGGACTGCTTTCCTCGAAGCTTGATCTGCCAATAACCGTCAAGCTCCGGTCCGGTTATCACAAGAAAGATCATTCGCGCATAGAAGAGATAGCGAGAAAATGCGAGGCGAACGGAACCAGCGCAATATTCATTCACGGCCGCACGCAGGACCAGGGCTATTCCGGCGATATAGACCTTGAAGCTATAAAGATCGTCAAAAATGCCGTAAAAATACCCGTGTTCGGGTCCGGCAATGTTTTAAATCCAGAGCTTGCGAAACAAATGATGGATGCGACCGGGTGCAACGGCGTGATGGTTGCGAGAGGAGCCTACGGCAACCCATGGATATTCAATGATATCGAGACATATCTAAGGTCAGGGAAGCTCCCGCCCGAAAGAACAATAGAGGAAAGATTTCAAACCGCAAAGAAGCACATCGGCTATATTGAAAAGTACCGTAACATGGGGGAAAAAAGCAAGATCGGCTATATGAGAAAAGTGGCGCAATGGTACGCAAAGGGATATCCGTATACCAACCGTATCAGAAGGATCATGGGCAATGCCGGAACCAAAGAACAACTTATGGCGGTCATGGAAAGAACACCTGAGATCATTGGAACAGCCGGAGCATTTCCTTTAACAGTGCGGCCGGAAGCCCGACAACATTATCATGATCACCATTGATCTCTTTAACGAACCTTTCTCCGACATCCTGTATCGCATATGAACCGGCCTTGTCATGGACGTTCCCTTCATTAACATAATCCTCGATCTCTTTTTGAGTTATCTTTTTAAATGTCACGTCGGTTGATCCATACGCTGAAACCAATTTGTCCTCGTTTTTTTTATATACGGCGATCCCGGTGATGACCTGGTGAATTTTTCCGGATAATGCCTTCAACATCCTTTTTGAATCTCCCGGGTTTTTTGGCTTGCCGAATATCTTCCCGTTCAGAACGACAATAGTATCAGCGCCAATAACTACCGACGACGGATATCGCCTCCCGACATCTTTCGCCTTCCCGACAGCCGCTTCTAAAGCGAACTTAACAGCGTCTTTCTGCGTCAAATTTTGCTCATTGAAACTGCTGTGGACGACCTTGAATTCCTTTATCACCTTTTTCAGCAGCTTATGCCTTCTGGGCGACCTTGAGGCAAGTATGATCACAGATCTTTTCATGATGTTTTAATTATAACAGAGCGCTGCAAAGCTACATAGGCAGTAAAAACAAAAAATCCAAGACGAATTGTGTCAAGCGATTGTCTTTCCCTTCCCTTTCTTATATAATTCGCTTTGACTTTGGATTTCTCCGATTGATCGGAGTGGAGGGGTACCCAAGTGGTTCAAGGGGGCAGTTTGCTAAACTGTTAGATCGGGTTTTACCCGGTGCGAGGGTTCGAATCCCTCCCCCTCCGAATGAACGAAGTGAATGAGGAGCTTTCCGCGAACGCGGAAAGGTTTTGCGTCAGCAAAACATAGGGAGGGATGAGAAAGGCATTTTTCCGCCGAGCGGAGCGAGGAAAAGCGAGCAACACCCTCGACCCAAGTCGAGGTGAGCAAGCGGAAGGGAAAATGCCATGTCTCGGAGCTCCCGCCTAAGCGGGACGGAGAACGAATCCCTCCCCCTCCGTAGACAATCAACTAGCGCCCGTAGCTCAATTGGATAGAGTAACTGACTACGAATCAGTAGGTTGGAGGTTCGATCCCTCTCGGGCGCATTTTTGCTTTATATGCCCACCTTGAGGAATTCCCTTATCCTTTCCTTGCCGGAACTTGTTTTCGAAAGGAGTTCGGCGACTTCAGCGCGTGTAAGCTCCTTGTCCGGTTCGAACTTCTTCCCGATCAAATAATCAAGAAGGCCGTAATTCTGGGCTGCCGTAATATTTTTCGCCGCCCAGTGCTTCTGGGACACGTCAACGAACGGGTCCTTTTTAAGAGGCCCGGGTTCGGCTGCTTCCGTGAACCTTGAAAGTATTACTATTCCCTCGACCTTTGTCACTTTTTTTTCGGGCTTGAAAGTGCCGTCAGGATAATTCCCCATCAAATTCATAGAAGAAACGGCCTTGACGTACCTGGCTGCCCAGGAATCCTTGCTTACATCGGGGAACGGATCGCTTGTTGCATCGTTCACGTCCAGTTTTTTCAGCTTCACGAGCATCGTGGCCAATTCAGCCCTTGAAACGGTATCATCAGGCCTGAACTTTCCGTCAAAATATCCGTTCATAACTCCCAGGGTCGCCATGAATTCGATGGGGCTCTTCGCCCAGAATCCCGGCGGGACATCTGAGAAGGTTTCCAGGCTTACGCTGGGAACCACTACCGGTATTATCTTCTTCTGTTCTTGGGCGGATTTTTGCTTTTCCTCTTCGCCCACATAGCCTATTGAAAAGAAATGGGTCGTGTTCTCCGTAAGGTCGCTGAACTGGTGGTAGCAGTAATCAAAAGTGAACCCGTTGAACTTGAGGCCTATTCCAGCAGTTAAATTATTATCGACTTCATTCCCATCCTCCGTTCCCTTCGGCTTCTGGTCCAGACCGACGCGGAGGGCTAATACGGATATCGGGCTCCATTCCAGGCCTGTATGATAGACAGCCTGCCTGTTCAACGAGGGGAAAGTGTCCATATCCATCCCGAAATAAACGTCCTGCTTGCTGCCGTAAAACGAATCTTTGCCTAAAAGCTTGGCAGTGAATCCTGCCTTGATAGTTGCCGGTATGCTCTCCTCCACCCCTCCCTTATCCCAGGAGAACTTTCCGCCCATTGAGACAGGAAGGATGTTCAATCCTGAAAGCCCCAGCGTCAGGCCTGTTCTCGGCTTATACTGGAACCCAAGGTCCATGTCCGTGCCTGTGCCGTTCGCGCCCCTCATGGTGGGGCCGCCGCCCTCGAAACCCTGCATGTAATATTTTAAATTTACGCCGTAGGTGACGTTCTTGTGCTCCTGGAACATGGATATCTTTGAAAGGTCGTTGCTGTATGAAAGGGTCAGTACCGAAGAATAATAATTTGTAGTGCCTATGTTCACTACCGTTTCCGTTGTGCCGCTTCCCGCTGTCGTGGTCACCGGTATGTTGGGAAGCCCTACGTTCGTATATCCAAGCCCGAATACCCCGTAATCGGTCGGAGTTGCGCCTCCTATTAACACATAGGTGATGTCCTGAAGCACCTGCCCGCTCATGCTCGTCGCCTTAAAACTCCTGATGCCCGCGAGTCCTGCAGGATTTATAAAAAGCCCGTTCGCGTCGTCAGAAAGCCCCACATATGCTTTTCCAAGAGCAAGAGGTCGGGCGCCGACTCCCAGGTCCGACGGATCAACCGTAGAGCCGGTCACGTCCGCGTACGCGGAGCCGAGCATAAGCATGGCTGCAAAAATAAATATGATGGACTTCTTCAAAAACACCCCTCCGTGAAAAATCAGTATAGCAACCCGTAAAACCAGCGTCAATTGTCCCATTATTATATCGGCAAATTTGCATATAAATCCCATCTTTATGCTAAAATGTCTTCGTGACGGAAACATCAAAAATTCGCAATTTTTCCATTATAGCCCACATTGACCACGGTAAATCCACCCTTGCGGACAGGCTGCTCGAAGAGACAAAAACCATAGATAAAAGGCATATGAGGGAGCAGGTACTGGATACCATGGACCTGGAGCGGGAGCGGGGCATCACGATAAAATCCCAGGCCATAAGGATGAAGTACAAGGATTACATACTGAACCTTATTGACACGCCCGGCCACGTTGATTTCACTTATGAAGTATCGCGGGCCCTTGCCGCATGCGAAGGCGCGATACTGATAATCGACGCCACTCAGGGAGCGGAAGCCCAAACCCTGGCGAACGCGAACCTGGCCCTGGCGAACAACCTGAAGATCATCCCCGTCGTAAATAAGATCGACATGGTCAATGCCGAACCGAAAAATATCGTCGAGGAATTCAAGAATATTTTCGGATTTTCCGAGAATGAGATAATACTTGCAAGCGCAAAAGAAGGCACGGGAATACGGCAGATCCTTGACGCTATTGTCGAAAAGGTCCCTCCCCCTTCCGGGAATGATGATGCCCCGCTTCAGGCATTGATATTCGATTCAAAATACGATGCATACCGCGGCGTTGTCGTGTATGTCCGCGTTTTTAACGGCAGGATAAAAAAAGGCATGGTCATAAGTATGATGGGGACCGGCGCGGATTTTGAGGTCCAGGAAGTCGGGACTTTGAAGATCGACTATATCCCCAAAGACGAATTATCGGCGGGAGAGGTCGGCTATGTCATCGCCAATATAAAGAACCTTCAGGAGACGCGCGTAGGCGATACCATTACGGACGAAAAGTCCCCGGCGTCCAAGCCGCTTCCCGGATACAAGCCCGCAAAACCCATGGTCTTCTGCGGGTTCTTTCCGGTGTCCGCGGAAAAATACCATGAGCTGCGGGATGCCATTGAAAAGCTGCGGCTTAACGACGCGTCGCTTTTCTTTGAGCCGGAAAATTCCGTAGCTCTCGGCCTCGGGTTCAGGTGCGGGTTCCTTGGGCTTCTCCACCTTGAAATAATCCAGGAAAGGCTGGAGCGGGAGTACGGACTGGATATTATTGCAACAGCGCCAAGCGTTGTATACAAAGTGAACATGACCAACGATACTTCCATCTTCATAGACAGCCCGACAAAACTCCCCAACCTTTCCGAAGTAAGGTCCATAGAGGAACCGTATCTCAAGATAACGATATTCGTCCCTCAGAAATATGTCGGCGGGGTGCTTGAGATATGCCAGGACAAAAGAGGCATCTTCAAGAACATGGAATATCTTGATCCCACCAGGATAATGCTTACTTACGAGATGCCTCTCGGAGAAGTGATAACGGAATTCCATGACCTTCTCAAGTCCGCCACAAAAGGATACGCTTCAATGGACTATGAGATCATAGGTTACAGGGGATCAGACGTCGTAAAAGTCGATATTTTATTGAACCAGGAACCTGTGGATGCCCTGTCATTTATAGTTGCACGCGATAAATCTTACTACAAGGGCAAGGCTCTTGTCGAAAAATTGAAAGTCGTCATACCCAGGCATCAGTTCGAGATCCCGATACAGGCCGCCATCGGCAGCCGCGTCATCGCCAGGGAGACCATTCCCGCAATGAGGAAAAACGTCCTTCAAAAATGCTACGGGGGCGACGTGACAAGAAAAAAGAAGCTGCTTGAAAAGCAAAAGGAAGGCAAGAAAAGGATGAAGAGGATCGGGCGAGTAGATGTTCCCCAGGAAGCCTTCATGGCCGTGCTTAAGATAAAATGAGCTGCTCTCTATACCTGCACATCCCTTTCTGCAGGAAAAAATGCAACTATTGTGATTTTCCTTCGTACGCCGGAAAAGAAAACCTGATCCCGGAATACATGGAAGCGCTGAAAGCGGAACTTGGATATTATTCTTCGATCTATGAAAGGCCAAGCATCACGACCGTATATGTAGGCGGTGGCACTCCGACTCTTTTGCCGGAAGAAGCGATCTCCTCCCTCTTTGGATCGATAAGAAAGGATTTTGATGTCCGGCCCGATGCGGAAATAACATTCGAGGCGAACCCCGGAACGGTCACAAAAGAGAAATTGAAAGCTTTAATGAATGCGGGAGTGAACAGGATAAGCCTTGGCGCGCAGACGTTCACTGACAACCTCCTTAAAAAACTCGGCAGGATACATCTTGAGCATGAAATAAATGAAGCTTATGAAATGGTAAGGGATGCAGGCTTCAAGAACGTGAACCTGGACCTGATGTTCGCGCTTCCCGGCGGGAACATAAAAGACTGGCAGGAAACACTGGTAAAAGCAGTAAAGCTAAATCCGGAGCATATCTCTACTTATAACCTGCAGATAGAGGAAGGGACTCCCTTCCACATCGATAAACTTGAAGGCGATCTTCTCATGCCGGAGGAAGAGGATGAACTGAAAATGTACGAGGTCGCCATTGCATTCCTGAAGGAGAATGGATATGAGCATTACGAAATATCCAACTTCGCGCGCAAGGGTCTTGAGAGCGCGCACAACAAGGCCTATTGGACGCTCCAGGACTACATCGGCGCGGGCGCGGGTGCACATTCCTTCATCAATAATTCAAGGATAGAGAACACGCCTTCCCTTGAAAAATACCTGACAAAAGATTTTTCAAATATCAAGACCGAGCATGTCAACGCCAAGAAGGAGACCATGCAGGAAATGATATTCCTGGGGCTCCGGCTTATAAAAGGATTCAACTTGAATGATTTTACCAGGAGGTTCGGCATAAGCTTCCGCGAAATATATAAAAAAGAGCTTGTAGAGCTTATGGCTGACGGGATGCTGGAAATGGACGGCAAAAATGTTAAATTGACCGAGAAAGGATTGTTCCTGGCGAACGAGGTCTTCAAGAAATTCTTATGAACAAATACCCGAGATATCTTAACCTGCTCGATTCAGGCGAACTGAAAGTTCGCGCCGATAAATTAAATGCTATCTACAAGTTCTGCGTCCTTTGCCCATGGGACTGCAGGATAGACAGGACAGCGGGAAAGCTGGGTATTTGCAAATCAACAGACAGGGCCAAGGTCTCATCCGCCACCCCCCACTTCGGCGAGGAACCGATGATATCCGGCACCAAAGGGAGCGGTACGATCTTTTTCTCGAACTGCAACCTGCGCTGCAGGTTCTGCCAGAATTACCAGATAAGCCAGGAAGGCTTGGGCAGCGAAATAAGCGACGATCAGCTTGCCGAAATGATGCTGATGCTCCAAACAAAGGGCTGCCATAACATAAACTTGGTGTCCCCTACCCACTTTATACCGAGCATCGTAAGCGCTCTTGAGATAGCCGCCGGAAAAGGATTGCATATCCCGCTGGTCTATAATACGAACGGATACGAAAAAGTTGAAACGCTTGAAATTCTTGACGGCATCGTGGACATATATCTTCCCGACATCAAATACAACGCGAACGACATCGCCGTAACATTCTCCAACGCGCCGAAATACGTCGATTACAACAAGGCCGCATTAAAGGAAATGTACAGGCAGGTCGGGGACCTTAAAATGGACAAGGACGGGATCGCCTTAAAAGGGCTGATGGTAAGGCATCTTGTGCTCCCGAACGACCTTGCCGGCACCCAGAAAGCCCTGAAGTTCATTGCCAATGAACTTTCAAGGGACGTCCATGTTGGAGTGATGGCCCAATATAAACCCTGCTATAAAGCGATCGATGACACGCAGCTGGGGCGATCTTTAACGCCTGATGAATACAGGAAAGCCGTTAGATGGGCGAAAGAATCGGGTCTATATAATATCCTGACGCAGGAACTCGGCAGCTCAGAGGTTTTCATTCCGGACTTTAAGAGAGAGGATCCTTTTAAGTAGTTCATCGGTAACGGATTTGTAGATATCGTAGGCCATTTCATTCTGCTTTCTTTTGATATACCCGTCCATATAGATCGGCTCGCCGAAAGACACCGTGACATTTGAGGGCTTGGGAAAGATCTTCCCCGGAGGCATTGACTGGTAAGTTCCGTGAATATGAACGGGAACTATCGGCGCCCCCGTCTCGACAGCGAGCATGCCAACCCCTGCCCTGAAAGGAAGGAGCTCCCCCGTTTCAGACCTGGTCCCTTCGGGATTAATGTAGATCATCTTGCCCAGCTTAATGACCTTCACTGCCGCGCGGATGGCCGGGAAAAAATCCTTTTCCGAATCGATGCGCATCACATTGGCGGCTATCTTCATGAAGATCCTTGGGAAAAACCTGTCATAAAAGTGCTTGACCGCGAGCGTGTACATCTGGTTTCTTCTCTTGCTGCCGATCGCGTAAGACACCATCGTCTGGTCAAGCGCGCTGACATGGTTCGGAGCGATTATATAAGGAAGGTCTTTCGGTATGTTCTCAAGCCCGAACACCCTGATGTTCAAATAGAATTTGCATATCAAATTGATAATAAAATAAAAAAAAGGCCTGAATATTTCGAGGGGGGATTTGAACTCTTTAAGGTAGTTTTCCTGGACAGGATCATCTATCCTTATCAGTTTTCTCCAGTAAACTGATGTGCCCTGGCTCATCATCCGGCTTTCTTTGACATTTGTTCCTTCGTTATCCTCACGATGTCATTCAATGTCTTTATCTCCCTTAATTTCTGCTCCGGCACATCGAGGCCGTATTTTTTATCGAGCCCCGCGAGTATCTCGACCCCCAGGAGGGAATCTACGCCGTATTCAGTGAATATGTTCGCGCCCGGTTCGATGCTTTTCTCGTCCCTCTTTATTATCTTCGCGACCATGGACCTTATCTCCTGCTCTATCTCTGCCAAAGCTTTTCCATCTCCTTCCTTACCGCGAAGCGCTTGATCTTCCTTGTGGAGGTCTTCGGAAATTCGGTGGACCTTACCTCCATCCCTGATATCCTCTTGTGCATCGGCAGCTTTTCGTTCAATTTCCCTATTGCTTCATGGATGGCGGTAAAGACCGCGTTATCATCTATCGACAAGCCCATCTTTTCGAAATATTCGATGTCCGGCGAGACCACCGCAAAGACCTCTTCCGATCCTTTTTTTATGCCCGCCCTGACCTTGCGCCCTATCACGCATGATTCTTTTATGTAAGGGATCTTGTTCAGTTCGAACTCCACCTCATCCGGATAGACATTAAGCCCCGAGCTCGAGATTATAACGTCCTTTATCCTGCCGGTTATGTAAAGATACCCGTCCTTGTCAAGGTAGCCGACGTCTCCCGTATAAAGCCAGCCGTCACGAATGACTTTTTCCGTTTCTTCCGGCATCTTGAAGTATCCCTGCATTATGTTCGGCCCGTTCGCCACGATCTCCTCGTTGATTATCTTAACGCACACGCCCGGTATAGGTCTGCCTACGGAGCCGTATTTGTTATGCGAAAGGTTGTTCGCAGAAATGACAGGTGAAGATTCCGTGAGGCCGTATCCCTGGACTATCGTCATTCCCATGATGTCGAATGCCTTAAGAATGTCCGGATCTATCGCCGCCCCGCCGCTGACCCAGAACCTGAAAGCTCCCCCCAGCTTCCTGTGCACCTGGCCGAACAGCTTTCTTCCTATATTGATATTGAATACCGCCTTCACTGCCTTCGAAATAAAGATCAAAATGTTGAATATGAACTTGAAAGCAGGCCCTTTCTCCTCCACCTCCCTCAATATCCCGTCATAAAAAAGCTGGTACAGCATCGGCACTCCGATCATGATAGTCGTCTTTGTTTCCACCATGTTCTGTATTAGTTTGAATGATTTCAGGCTTTCGGCATAAGTTATCCTCGCCCCGCTGTAGAACCAGGCGAGGAAACCGCCGACAGTCTCGAACATATGATGTATTGGCAGTACCGACAGCGCCATATCGCTAGGCCCGATATCGAATAATGCGCATCCGGTCATGACGTTCGACATTATGTTCTTATGCGTAAGCATGACGCCTTTAGGTATTCCTGTCGTGCCGGATGTGTAAACTATCGCTGCAAGATCGTTGAGGGAGACGTCGTATCCGAAATCCTCCGACGCCCTGTTCTTCAGGCCCTCAAAATCCTTTTCCATCAATATCTTGAATTTGAGGTTCGGTATTTCCTTTATGATGCCGTGGAACTTGTCGGAATATATTATGCCTTTTGATTCCGAGTGGGCTATTATCCCCTTCAGGTCATACTCGGTCCCAAGGGAATCTAGCGGCACGGCAACGGCGCCCATCGCGGTGACGGCAAGATATGATATCGCCCATTCGGGGCGGTTCTCGCCAAGGATCGCCACCTTATCGCCTTTTTGTATCCCCAGCCCCTTCAGCGCCGCTATGAGGCCCGTGGCATACTTCCCGGCATCACCATAAGTATATTTGACGTATTTTTCACCGTGCCTGCCTGCCGGCAGGTCCTTTTTTATCTGGAAAGCCAGGTTATCCTTGAATTTTTGGGTGCTCTGCTTCAGAAGGTCTTTCAGTGTCATGTACTCGATGTGCGGCATGATGGCAAATTATCCTACTTCACTGCCCAAAGTTCAAGTCCCACCTCACCCCTAGCCTCTCTCGCCTCACCCCTTCACCCCTCTCCACATAGTGGAGAGGGGTGTTACGCAACCAGAATTAGTAGATAATGACAGTAATTAAATCGGGGGTGAGGATGGAGAGTGGAAACCAAGTTAAAGTTGCGTTTCCCTTCTCCTACAAAGTAGGAGAAGGGCTAGGGATGAGGTTTGACAATCTTTCTCTCTTCTAGTATGATTTTAAGCACTATGAACAAATTAAAATTAGGGATACCAAAGGGAAGCCTTCAGGAATCGACCTTCGAGCTCTTGAAAAAGGCCGGCTTTAGCGTTCGCGTGACGGCGAGGTCTTATTTTCCTGATGTGGACGATGATGAGCTTGAAATAATGCTGATTCGCGCCCAGGAAATGGCCCGCTACGTGGAGCAGGGCGTCCTTGATGCCGGGCTTACGGGCTCCGATTGGGTGGAAGAAAGCGGCTGCGAGGTAGAGAAGATCGCGGAACTTGTCTATGCAAAGCAGGGCCTAAGGAAAGTGAAATGGGTCCTTGCCGCCCCGGTTGACGGCAAGATAAAAAGCTTAAAAGATTGCGAAGGCAAGCGCATAGCGACTGAACTTGTGGGCGTTACGAAAAAGTACTTCAAGAAGAACAACGTAAATGCGGATATAGAATTTTCATGGGGAGCGACCGAAGCCAAGCCGCCGGAACTGGCGGACGCGATAGTCGAGCTGACGGAAACCGGATCTTCCCTGAAAGCAAATAATTTAAAGATCATCGACACGGTATTTGAATCCGTGACCGTGATGATAGCAAACAAGAGATCCGTCCAGGACAGCTGGAAAAAGAACAAGATAGAGAACATCCTCATGCTCCTTAACGGGGCCCTTAATGCTGAAATAATGGTCGGCCTGAAGATGAACGTTCCGAACAATAAATTAAAAGATGTCCTTTCCATACTTCCTGCCCTTCAGAAGCCAACGATAGCAAAACTTTCGGATGAAGCCTGGGTGGATGTGGATACTATTGTCGACGAAAAAACGGTAAGGGACCTTATCCCCAAATTGAAAAGGGCCGGCGCTTCCGGCATAGTCGAATATCCCCTGAACAAGGTAATAGCATAATGAACCTAACGCCTCTTATCGCTTCTTTCCTTATTGTCGGGCTTGCCGAACTTGGCGACAAATCACAGCTTCTGACAATGGCGTTTGCCGCCAAGTACCCGATGGAAAAAGTCATTTACGGCATATTTTCCGCGACCGCAGCGTTGATGCTTATCGCCGTTCTTGTGGGCGGAATGATCCAGAGGATGGTCCCGGCGCTTTTCATATCCATCCTTGCAGGCGCTTTCTTTATAATATACGGCCTCATAATAATCGCCCCGATCAAAAAAGAAGAAAAAAAAGAAGAAAGCGAAAAGGCAATAAGATCCAAAGATCCTTTCTGGATAGTCTTCGGCTCCTTTTTCCTGGCTGAGATCGGCGACAAGACGCAGCTCGCAACATTCGCAATGACCGCTAAGTACGGCACTCCGGTCCAAATATGGATAGGCGCCACGCTCGGCATGGTAACTGTCAATTTGTTCGGGCTGGTTATAGGCAATGTCCTGAAGAATTATCTGCCGGAAAAGATCATCAATTACTTGTCCGGCGGGGTTTTCATCGTTTTCGGGGCTTTGACATTCCTGAGCATTTTTCTCAAGATCTAAGCCGTCAGGTCGAGGGTTTTGGCTTTACTATCTCCAATATCTTCCTGGTCTCTTCAAGCTCCCTTTTTACTTCGATGTTAGCGCTGTCCTTTTCAAGGTATTTTTCGTAAGCCGTCACGGCATCCTCGTATCTTTTCAGTTCCCTGAAAACCCTGGCCAAATTTATATAGGTAAGCACATTGTCCGGCCGTTTGGCAAGCGTGTCATCATAGCGTTTCTTTAAAATTAGATTTAATCCGATCCTGGCATCGGTATTAAGAGGTTCGTCCTCGAGGATCTTCCTGTACAAGCCGCCAGCTTCGCTGTATTTCTTGTCCAGAAAAAGCACTTCCGCCAGATATTTTTTGAAATCCATCTTTTCCGGCCTGTCCTTTACCAGCGCCTTGAAGAAATTCTCGGCCTCTTCATACCTGCCGCTGCATTTATATATTTCCGTCAGGCCCAGGTAATTAAGAAGGTTGTCCGGATCATCCCATATCTTATTCTTGTATTTGATGCTGTAGAAAGAATACTTGGCCATCATTGGAATATATTCGCTCTGCTTTTCCCATTCTCGTATCTTGCCGATTATTTTTTCCCTTTCCGGGTCATCGGGACTTATGAAGAGTATCTTGTTAAATTCTTTCATTGCCTGCTGCCACAGCGCAAGCTTGCTGTATGACATTCCCAGGTATTTATAAACGGTGACCGGGTTCGGCGAAAGCTGCTCAGCCGATCTCAGGCTTAAAATAGCTTCGAGGTAATTGCCCATATCGTAATTCGCTATGCCCTCGCTTATGTAGGCGGATGCGAGTTTTCTTTCCACAGCATAAGATGCTGAAAGAAACGAACAAACGATAAGAAATAAAATGATCTTTTTCATGTTGCTTGATTTTATACTAACCTGAGCATTCTATCTATGGAAAGTTTCGCCCTTGATGCTATATCTTTCGGCACAGTGACCCTTGTTTCCTCGTTTTCCAGCGAATTTAATAATTTATCGATGGTCGTTTTTTTCATGTTCCTGCATATAGCCAGCGGATTAGCCGGGTAAAACTTTTTTGACGGGTTCTCTTTCTGGAGCCGATAAATTATGCCGGTCTCCGTGCCGATGATGAATTCCTGGGCGGGAGATCCTTTGGCGTATTTTATCATGCCGCCTGTTGAGAGCACATTGTCCGCCAGCGCTTTTACTTCCGGCAGGCATTCAGGATGGACTATAACTACAGCATTCGGATGCTCCTGCTTGGCGCCTTTGACATGCTCGGGAAGTATCATCACGTGGATCGGGCAGTAACCGTTAAAAAGGACCATTTTCTTCCCTGTTTGTTTTGAAACATAATCCCCCAGGTATTTGTCAGGGATGAAAATAATGTCCTTGTCCATTAATTTTTCGACGACTTTTACAGCGTTCGCCGACGTGCAGCAGTAATCCGACTCCGCTTTCACCTCGGCCGTGGTATTTATATAAGCGACAACAATATGACCGGGATGCTCAGCCTTAAGTTTCTTGACGCCTTCTACATTGATCATGTCCGCCATCGGGCACCCGGCGTTCACATCGGGCACGATCACCTTTTTATCAGGGCATATAATCGCGGCGGTCTCCGCCATGAAGTGCACCCCGCAGAAAACTATCATTTTCGCCTTTGTTTTTGAGGCCTCTATCGAAAGGCCAAGCGAATCCCCGACATAATCCGCCACATCCTGTATCTCCGGAAGCTGGTAGTTATGCACCAGGATCACGGCACTTTTTTGCTTTTTATATTCGTTTATTTTATTTACTATCTCTGCTGTCATTGCCATCTTTCCTATTATAAGTACATCGGTATACTAGTAAATCAGGGCGTGTATATCAGCAAATCAGGCTATCAGGCTCTGATGCTCTGATTTCTGATTCACTCGCCCTAATAAACTGATCTCCTGATTCACTGAATTATACCACCGCCGACCACGGCATCACCATCATAAAACACGACAGATTGCCCCGGCGTTATAGCAAACTGGGGATTTTTAAACATCACCTTGATTTTTTCTTTTGATAACGGCAAAATCTCGGCCTCTGATTCGGGGCTGTTATATCTAATTTTTGCCTTTACTTTGATGGGTGTATCAATCTTGTTCACCGAAATCCAGTTCAAGTCGCCTGCGATTAAATCATCACCGTAAACATCACCCCTGTCCCCGACCGTAATTGTGTTGGTTTTGGGGTCAATTTTGAGCACATAAGCGGGATTTTTCCTCGAAAGCCCGAGTCCCCTCCTTTGCCCTATCGTATATAACTGATACCCTTTATGCTTGCCAAGGACTTTGCCCTCAATATCCACTATTTTGCCTTCCTTTGCTGACATTAGCTTGCCAAAATTATCCTCGACAAAGCATATCTCCTGGCTTTCTTCCTTGTCAGCGACCTTGAGTTTTAACTTTTTGGCGATCTTTCTGACCTCTTGCTTGGTAAGGTCTCCGAGCGGGAAGATAGTTCTGGACAAAGCTTCCTGGTTCAATGAATGAAGAAAATACGACTGGTCTTTTTTTGGATCGATCCCCTTTTTAAGGATATATCTTCCGGCGATCTTTTCGATCTTCGCATAATGACCGGTCGCAAGAAAGTCCGCCCCCAGCGCTTTGGCCTTTTCCAGCAAAGCATCGAACTTGATATGCTGATTGCATTTTACGCAGGGGTTAGGTGTTCTGCCGCATTCATACTCGCTGATAAAATAGTCCATGACCTTTTTCTTGAAGATCTTCTTGAAATTTAAAACATAATAAGGAATGCCAAGCTTGTTCGCCACCCTTCTTGCATCCTCGACCGCGGAAAGCGAACAACAGCTGCTTTCTTTTCCGCCGGGCCATATCTGCATTGTGATGCCGATGACATCGTGGCCTTCTTCCTTGAGCAGGGCAGCCGCGACTGAGCTGTCAACTCCTCCGGACATCGCCACAACGATCTTTTTAGTCGTGTTCTTCATGAAGTTTAAATCCCGGCAGGCCTTTCCCGGTTGTCTTGATCATGTGATCGTTTATTGCTGCCTTCAGTGCATCTTCAGCAAGAACGGAGCAATGCATCTTCACAGGCGGAAGGCCCTCGAGTGATTCAGCGACCGCCTTGTTCGATATTTTAAGCGCCTCTTCTATCGTCTTGCCCTTTACCATTTCCGTTATCATTGAGCTTGTCGCGATCGCTGCCCCGCAGCCAAATGTCCTGAATTTTGCATCAGTTATCTTTCCGTTATCAACTTTTATGAAAAGCTCCATTATATCCCCGCAGACAGGATTGCCGACCTTGCCGACGCCGGATGCATCTTCGATGATACCAACGTTCCTTGGATGAGCAAAATGCTCCATTACTTTTTTTGAATAACCACTTGCCATATTATCTCCTTTCCTCACCCCACCTCATCCCTAGCCCTTCTCCTATAAATAGGAGAAGGGAAACGCAACTGTAGCTTAGTTTCCCCTCTCCATTTTATGGAGAGGGGCTAGAGGTGAGGGGCGACATTTCCCTCAGTTTCCTGACGATCTTCGGCAGAACTTCCAAGACCCTTTTAACTTCTTTTTCGGTCGTCCATCTTCCGAGCGTCAGCCGAAGCGATGAATGTGCTGTCTCCGGCGGCAGCCCGATCGATAAAAGCACATGCGACGGCTCGAGCGACCCGGAGCTGCATGCGGACCCGGTCGATGCGGAGATGCCTTCCATGTCCAATCTTAAAAGCATTGATTCTCCTTCAATATATTTAATGCTGACATTGACATTATTAGACAATCGCTTTATTGGATGCCCGTTGAGAATTGAATCATCGATGCTCGAAAGTATCCCGTTGATCAATTTATCCCTTAATTGTCTTATCCGTTCTTCCGTTGATCCGTTGTCTGATCCGTCGACCAATTCAACGGCTTTAGAGAGTCCTACTATGCCCGGAACATTTTCAGTTGAAGCCCTCCTGCCCATTTCCTGTTCGCCGCCGTAAAGATATGGGACGATCTTTGTCCCTTTCCTGACATAAAGCATTCCGACGCCTTTAGGCCCATAGAGCTTATGCGCTGAAGCAGAAAGGAGATCGACATTGAGTTTTTTAACATCGATCGGCATATGCCCGAATGTCTGTACGGCGTCCGTATGAAAATATACATCCTTTTCCCTGCAGATCCTCCCTATTTCCTCAATAGGTTCGATCGTCCCTACTTCGTTATTCGCGTGCATGACGGATACGAGGATTGTCTTATCTGTCATGGCTTTCCTTATATCCTCCGGGTCCGCCAGCCCTGTACTGTCAACGGGGATATATGTGACCTCAAAGCCTCTTTTCTTCAGGAATCCGAGGCAGTTCGCCACTGCGTGATGCTCGACAGGTGTCGATATTATGTGGTTGCCTTTCTTCTCGTTCGCGTAGGCGATCCCTTCAAGCGCGAAATTATCCGCTTCCGTCCCGCCCGAGGTGAATATGATCTCGTCCGACCTTGCCCCTATGGATCCGGCGACATTGTCCCTTGCATCATCGATCGCTTTCTTGGCTTCCCTGCCGAATGAATGGATGCTTGACGGATTCCCGAAGATATCCGAGAAATACGGTTTCATCGCCTCCAATACTTCGGGATGAGTCGGTGTGGTTGCGGCATGATCCATATATATTCTCTTCATTGTCATTCTCCTAACAGTCATTCTCCTAACAAAGGTCCTGCAGGGTCGTTTTATCAAGCACGTTCTGTATCGCGCTGTTCAGCTTTGACCAGAACTTCACTGTCTTGCATTTTGACGAAAGCTTGCATGTTTCCTTCTTGCTCCCGTTAACGCAGCTGACGATCGATATAGGGCCCTCCGTTGCTATAAGTATTTCCGAGATCCTGATCTTCTTGGGCGGCCTTGAAAGGATGTATCCACCCTGCGGCCCCCGGACCGCCTTCACAAGTTTTGATCTCTTGAGCTTGTTCAATATCTGTTCAACATAGAGCCCCGAAAGAAAATGCCTGCTGGCGATATCCTTTGCCTGGAGATATTTCCCGTGATCGCCGGAATAGGCTCCTGCCAGTTCGCACATGGCAGAGACGGCATATTTACCTTTTGTTGTCATTTTCATGATCGATGAATATTATATTATTGTTGAGCGTTCTTGTCAACTATTAAATGAGTTGTCCGGGGTTTATTCTATGTGCGCAGCGATTCGTTCATGCTCCCAGTGCGGTACCCTTCCAGGTCTATGGTAACAAAATTATATCCCAGGCTTTTGAATTTTTTATCTATCTCGTCCGAGGTCCCGTCCTCCACAAGCGACGCCAGATCGCATTTATCCACTTCTATTCTCGCCAGGTTACCGTGATGCCGCACCCTTACCTGTTTTAACCCCAGGCCTCGAAGAAACCTCTCGCCTTTCTCGATCTTTTCAAGTATCTCTGATGTGATCTTTGTGCCATAGGGTATCCGTGAAGCCAGGCAGGCCAAGGCCGGCTTGTTCCAGGCGGGTATTTCAAGCTCCCTGGAAAGCTTTCTTATGTCCTCTTTTGTGAGTCCCGCATCCCGCAGCGGGCTTTTAACACCGTACTCCTTTAATGCCTTCGCTCCGGGCCTGTAGTCGGAAAGGTCGCTAACATTGGAGCCGTCGGCGACATGCTTAATGCCCTCTTTTTTTGCAATGCCGGAAAGCTTGGAGAATAATTCCTTCTTGCAGTAATAACATCTTTCCGGGGGATTTGAAATGAATCTTTCGTCGTCGAATTCGTTCGTGTGGATCACCCGATACCTGACGCCAAGTTTTTTTGCGAATTTAACCGCGCTATCGCCTTCTTCTTTCGTATAGGTCTTTGACTGCGCGATGACGGCCAGAACATTTTTGCCAAGCACATCGTGCGCGACTTTCAGCAGGAGGCTTGAATCCACGCCTCCTGAATATGCAACAAGGAGATCCCCATAACTTTTGAGGATCTCCTTGAGCTTTTTATGCTTGCCTGGTAATTGAGTTACTATCACTCTTTTACTTCTTGATCTCTCCTTCAGCTTGTACAAATTTTGAAGGATCCTTGTCGAATTCCTTTTTGCATGTTGCGGAGCAGAAATAATAAGTTTTGCCCCTGTAAAAAGTCTTCTGGGTCACTTTATTCTCGTCCACATCCATGCCGCAAACAGGATCTTTCGCCATAAAAGCCTCCGCAGCTTATTTGCTGTACTTCTTAAGGCCCTTCTGCATCATGTCTCTCATTTCCTTGTTCTTGCACATATCCTGCATCATTGAAGGGTCTTTTTTCATCATGTTCATCATCATCTGGCCTTTTCCGCCCATCATTCCCTTTTCACCCATCATGCATCCACCCATCATCCCGCCGCGCATCATGCCGCGATGCCCATATCCAGTAGCGCCCAATACCAGGACCACTAATGCCACGATCGCAACGAGAGCCGCTATTATCTGTCCCGCGAGCTTCGAGTTGCCTTCCTCTTTATTGGCCAGGGTCATAATAATGTATGCAAATCCTAAAATGAATATCGCCGATATTATTGAACCGTATATCATTTATTTCACCTCCTTGCCCTGCGTTTATCGAAGGGCTTATGTCTTGAATTTGTATCTTCTCATTAAAAGCGCGTTGGCCACTACAGAGACCGAACTGAACGCCATTGCCGTACCGGCTATTATAGGGTTCAAAAGGAACCCTGTAAACGGATAAAGCAGGCCTGCCGCCACCGGGATACCTATGATGTTATATATGAAGGCCCAGAACAAACCCTGCTTGATCTTCCGCATAGTGTAGCTTGAAAGATCTATTGCCATCACTACATCCCGCAGGTCGTCCTTTATAAGAACAATATCTGCTGATTCGATTGCGACATCCGCGCCGGAACCTATGGCGATACCGATATCAGCCTGCGCCAGCGCCGGCGCGTCATTTATCCCGTCCCCCACCATGGCGACAACTCTGCCCTGGTTCTGGAGCTTCTTTATCTGATCGGCTTTATCGGCCGGAAGGACCTCTGAAATGACCTTGTCCGCGCCGACAAGCTTTCCTATAGCCTGCGCGGTCCTAGAGTTGTCCCCCGTGATGATCACCACTTTTTTTTCCATTTTGTGAAGGGCTGCGACTGCGGCTTTTGAATTCTCCTTGAGTGTGTCGGCAACCGCCAAAAGCCCCGAGACTTTCCCGTTCAGCGCGACTATCATCACTGTCTTTCCCTGACTTTCATACTCCTCAAGTTTTGACGCGACAGCCGAGATATCAACGCGCTTCTCCGACATCAGATGCCTGTTGCCGAGCAAAATATGGTCGCTCTTGAATTTTGCCTCAACGCCCTTTCCGGAGATCGAATCAAAAAAAGAAGGATCGGGGATGCTTATCTTTTGCATCTTTACCCTGTTGATTATCGCTTCGGATAAAGGATGCTGGCTCTTTTTCTCCGCGATCGCCGCGCGCATTAAGAGTTCTTCTTCTGCCGCCAAAGATCGGTCCAGGGGAAAGATGTTCGTTACTTCCGGTTTTCCTTTTGTGAGCGTGCCTGTCTTATCAAATACGACCGTGTTTATCTTCTCTGAGATCTGGAGCGCCTTGGCGTTCTTTATGAGTATTCCGTTCTGCGCTCCCATGCCCGCTCCTACCATCACGGTTATCGGCGTCGCAAGCCCCAGCGCGCAAGGGCAGGAGATAACAAGCACCGTAATGAATATCGAGAGGGCGAACACAAAACTCTGCCCCAGCAATATCCATGCGATCATGGATATAAAAGCCAGCGCCACGACCACGGGCACGAAATAAGCGGCTATCAAGTCAGCAAGATCCTGTATAGGCGCCTTGCTTCCCTGAGCTTCCTCGACGATCCTGATTATCTGGGCAAGGAGCGTTTCCGACCCGACCTTTGTCGCCTTGAATTTGAAAGAGCCGGTCTTGTTGATCGTCGCGCCGATAACCTTGTCGCCTGTCTTTTTCTCCACCGGTATGCTCTCCCCCGTCACCATTGATTCATCAACGCTTGAATCCCCGTCGACCACAACACCATCCACAGGCACTTTTTGTCCGGGTTTTACGATAACGATATCGCCTAAAATGACTTCCCCGATCGGGATCTCCAGCTCTTTGGAATCCCTGATAACTATCGCGGTCTTTGGCCGAAGCCCTATAAGCTTTCTTATGGCATCCGATGTCCTCCCTTTCGCGATCGCCTCAAACCACTTTCCGAGGAGGATGAAGGTTATAAGGAATGCCGCTGTCTCATAATACAAGCTGTGCCCGAGAACAGGTTTGCCCGTCCATATGAATATCGAAACAACGAGGCTGTAAAGATATGCCGTGCCAACGCCTAGAGCTACAAGGGTATCCATATTCGCCACCCTCATCTTTATCAATGCAACCAGCCCTCTTGAAAAGAATATGCTTCCCGCGAACATCACGGGTGTTGCAAGGATGAACTGTATCAGAGCCATGTTGTCTTCAAGGAATTTCGGCAGGACGAATAAGAAAGAGAACATGTAAAGCAAGAGCGGTAAGCTGAAAATGAGCGAGATAATGAACCTGTTCCTCAGGTCATTGATGACATTTTCCCTGGCCTGCTTTCCCGCATCGACCAAAGTTTCCTTTTCTTCGACGGTCGGATAGCCTTCTTCTTTTATCGCAGACCTTATCTTATCAAGGGAGATCACGGCGGGGTCGTAGGTTATCTTCGCTTTTTCGTTCATCTGCAGTTCTTGCGAAATGACACCGGGAAGTTTATTGAGGACGCCTCCCACAATGCCTATGCAGTGAGGATTATCCATCCCGATGATCCTTAGATCGACCGTAGCGATCATATGGAAAGTTTTTCGGCTAATCCCAGAACGGTCCTGTCTATGGTCTTTTTGGTCTTAAGGACTTTGGCAAAATCGGTGGCGACTATCTTGTTGTTTACCGATCCTACTAGCTTGTTCTTCTTGCCCTTCAGGAGCAGCTCTACCGCGGCGGAGCCGAGCTTGCAAGCAAGCGACCTTGACTCCGCTGACGGCGCGCCCCCCCTTTGGAGGTGGCCAAGCACCGTGACGCGCACATCCACGCCGAGCTTCTTTGAAACATATTCGCCCAGATCCATGCCTTTGCACACACCCTCCGCGACAACGATTATGCTGCTCAGCTTCCCCCTGTCTATCCCGTCCTTCAATCTTTTGCAGACCCTTTTAAAATCGCACTTTACTTCCGGGACCATGATTATCTCCGCGCCCGCGCCAAGCCCGACTTCAAGGGCGATAAAACCGTTATCCCGTCCCATTACCTCTATGATGAATATCCTCTCGTGCGATGCCGCCGTATCGCGTATCTTGTCTATTGCGTCAAGCGCCGTATTGACCGCCGTGTCGAACCCTATAGTTGAATCCGTGAACGGGATATCATTATCTATCGATGCGGGAACTATCATTGAAACAACGCCGAATTCCTTTACCAGCTCATGAGCGCCGCGCAGGGACCCGTTCCCGCCGATAACGACCAGAGCATCTATCCCATGTTCTTTAATGTTCCTCGCAGCTATTTTCCTGAAGGATTTTTTCTTGAAATCCGAGCAGCGCACTGTATGAAGTATCGTCCCGCCCCTGTTCAATATGCCCGACACCGACTTCAGGTCCATCGGGTTGATATCTCCGCCGATGAGGCCCGCATACCCGCGCTCCACGGCCATGACCCGCAGATCATGGAATATCGCGGTCCTGACGACCGCCCTTATGGCCGTATTCATTCCCGGAGCGTCGCCTCCCGGGGTAACTACACCTATTGTCTTAATCATGCCGGCACCTCCGTGACCTTTCTTACCGATTGATAAATTATATCAAGCATTCTGCTTAAATCCACCTTTGAAATAGAAAGCGGCGGCATTATCACGATGACATCCGAAAGCGGCCGTATGATCAGCCCGCGCTTTCTCGTTTCCATTATGACCTTGATGCCGATCTTTTCGGTTACCGGGTATTCCCGCTTCGTTCTTTTGTCCTTAACAAGCTCTATTCCTGCAAGGAAACCGCACTGCCGGACATCCCCGACATGCTTCAACTCCCTGAATTTCCGCAGTTCCGCTTCAAGCAATTTGATCTTCGGCTGAAGAGCTTTAAGCGTCTTCTCACTTTTGAAAATATCAATACTGGCTATCGCAGCTGCGCATCCGAGAGGGTTTCCCGTATATGTATGGCCGTGATAAAAAGTCCTTTTGCTGTCATGACGCCCGAGGAAAGCATTGAATATCCTGTCTGTCGACAAAGTTGCGGCGACCGGCAGGTATCCTCCGGTCAATCCTTTCGCGATGACCATCAGGTCCGGCCTTACCCCCTCGTGTTCGCATGCGAACATCTTCCCTGTCCTGCCGAAACCAACAGCGACCTCGTCAACTATCATCAGGATATTATATTTAGTACATAGCTTCCTGATCCCTTTCAGATATCCTTTCGGATAAACAAGCATTCCCGCGGCCGCCTGCACAAGCGGCTCCACTATCATCGCCGCGATCTCATTGTGATGTTTTTTCATAAGCCTTTCGACTTCTTTTAAACATCTCATCTCACATCCCTGCCCTGAGCGAAGTCGAAGGGTCGCATCTCTCATCTCGAATTTAAATGGGCATCGATAACAATATGGCGTCGGCGCTTTGATCGATCTGAAAAGCAATGGCTTATATATCTTATGGAACAGATCGATACCACCTACAGATACAGCCCCGATCGTATCCCCATGATACGCATTGACTAAAGTCATGAATTTTGTCTTTCTCGCATCTCCCGTCTCGCGTCTCGCATCTCTTCTTTGCTGCCAATATTGGAACGCCATCTTTAACGCGATCTCGACACCTTCCGAGCCCGAGTCAGAATAAAATACTTTTGTCAGCCCTTTAGGCGCAAGCTTGATGATCTTTTCGGCAAGCAGTGTTGCCGGGACATTCGATAATCCAAGTAGAGTTGAATGGGAGATCTTATCGATCTGTTTCTTTATCGCGTTATCTATGGCCGTCTTCCTGTGCCCGTGGACATTCACCCAGAGTGAAGAAACTCCGTCGATGTACCATTTGCCGTCAATATCCTTTATCCAGGCACCTTTGCCTTCCTCGATGATCAGCGGCTCTTCTTTCATCCAATCCTTCATTTGCGCGAAAGGATGCCAGATATATTTTTTGTCAGCGTTTTTTAAGTTCATCTTGTTTCTCCTGAGTCGGAACCTGCGAATAAAATTCGCGGTTCCTCACATTTTGGAACCGAGAGTCTCAGGTTCCAAGTAAACAATCAACTATCTTCTGTTTTCCTATCTGTTTTACCAATTCCGCAAACGAGCTTTTTGCTTTTATCTTTCCGACGACCTTGATGCCTGATAGCTCCTCGATCACTTGCGCATTCGACCGCTGTGATATCTCTTTGCCGTTATATCCGTTCATTATTATTCCCGCGATCCTTATTTTCCTCTTTTTCAATTCATTGATGGTCATCAGTGTATGGTTTATTGTGCCCAGCCCCGCCCTTGCAATCACTATACAGGGCATCTTAAGATCTCTTATCAAATCCGCGACATAATAATTTCTTTTTACCGGCGCCGCCGCCCCACCCAATCCTTCAACAAGAACGATATCGCGGTCTTTGATCAGATCTTTGATCGATCTTTTGATCCCGGCAACATCGATCTTATTCTTTTCCGTCTTCATTGCCGCATACGGCGATAAAGGTTGTTTGAATTTGACGGGATTAATGTCGTCAATGCTGTCTTTCAGTTTTAATTTATTTTTGTAGAATTCCGCATCTTCGATCCCCCCGCAGGATATGGGCTTGCTCATGCCGACCTTAAATCCTTTTGACTGCGCCGCGAAACCAAGGCCGGCGGTGATGAATGTCTTTCCGATCCCCGTATCAGTCGCCGTAACAAAGAATGCTTTACCCAATTTGTATGCCCCCGAGAATAAATTCTCGGTTCCTTTCTTACCGATGTAGAATTAATTCTACATCGGGACCCTAATGGAACCGCGACTTCAGTCGCAGGTTCCTACCCAAAATATATCTCCTTTATCTCTTTTAATTTCGACGCGAGAAAATCAATATCGTTTTTCGAATGCATAGCCGTTACCGTCATCCTGAGCCGTGAAGTGCCTTTCGGGACGGTCGGCGGCCTTATGGCGGACAGGAATATACCCGAGCTGTACAGGCGGTTGGAAATATCGACGGCGATGCGAGCGTCCCCTATCACAAGGGGGATTATCTGTGTTTCGGAGCCGAGTGTGTCAAAAGCAAACGGCTGTATCTTTTTCTTGAGGTAATTGACCCTGTCCCAGAGCTTTTCCTTGTAGCTGCTGTCCTTTTCGATGATGTCGAACGAAGCAAGGGATGCCGCGGCCATAGCCGGCGGCAGGCCTGTCGTGTAAATAAAGCTTCTTGCCTTGTTCTTGAGGTAATCTATAAGGTCCCGGCTTCCGGCAATGAATCCGCCGAGCGAGCCTATCGCCTTGCTCAAAGTCCCCATTATGATGACGTTTGTCTTATTTTTGATCTTGAGATCAAGCACTCCTGTCGAGTGAGCCGTATCAAGCATCAGCATCGACTTGTATTTAATAGCAAGTTCGGTAAGTTTTTCCGCCGGCGCAATATCCCCGTCCATGCTGAAAACATGGTCGGAGACGATCAACCTTTTCTTGAATATCTGCGCGTGCTTCAATATTATCTCGAGTTCTTCCATGTCCCTGTGCGGATAAACAAGGAGCTTCGCGCCGGAGATCTTTGCCCCGTCGATTATGCTTGCGTGATTTAATCTGTCGATGATGACCGCATCGCCTGCTCCGACAAGCGCCTGCATTGTCCCCAGATTCGCCATGTACCCTGTCGGGAATACTATCGATGCGGGAGTTCCTTCATATTTTGATATTTTCGCTTCCAGCTCGTCATGTATCTCGAAATTCCCCGAAACAAGCCGCGATGCGCCGGAGCCTACGCCGTGTTTTTTGAGTATCTCTTTTGTTTTCCTGATCACTTCCGGATGTCCCGCGAGGCCGAGGTAATTGTTCGAGCAGAAATTGATGAATTCCTTTCCGCGGATCCTCACCCTCGCCCCTTTCCCCTCTTCAATGGTCCTTAATGTCCTGAAAAGGCCTGCTTTCCTTATTCCATCAAGTTCTTCTTTAATAAAATCGAATATGCCCATGCCTTACCTCGAAACTTTCAGTCCCAGATCTTCTATCATCTTAATATCATCCTCGGGTTTGTTCCCGGCTGTTGTAAGATAATTCCCGAGGAGGGTCATATTGGCTCCGGCGGAGAACATCAATGGCTGTAGGCTTCGCAATGTCACCTCTCTGCCCCCGCATATCACGATATCTTTTTTCGGCATGACGAACCTGAACATCGCGATGATCCTTAATGCCTCGAAAGGCTCAAGCAGCCGATTTTTCTCAAGTTTTGTTCCTTTTATCGGATTAAGGAAATTAATCGGTATGGAATCCGGATCGAGCTCTTTAATTGTGAAAGCGAGCTCAACCCTCTGCGCAAGCGATTCGCCTAAACCGAATATACCGCCGGAGCAGACCGATAATCCGGCTTCCTTCGCGGCTTTGATCGTAGCGATCCTATCTTCATATTTGTGCGTTGTGCAGATCTTTCCAAAATGGCTTTTAGATGTTTCAAGATTATGGTGGAACTTCTTTAATCCCGCCGCTTTTAGCTTTTTTAATTGGCCCTTTGATAATATGCCTAGAGAAGCGCATCTGTTCATTTTGATATCTTTGATCTTTGACAGGGCCTTGCATATTCCGTCGATCTCTTTGTCGGAGCTTATCCCTTTTCCTGAAGTAACGATACTGAAACATATGGCGCCTGCTGCATCAGATTCCTTCGCTTTCTTGTGTATCTCGCTCGCTGACATGAGCGGATATATTTCTATCTTTGTCTTGTGATGAGCGGATTGAGCGCAGTAGCTGCAGTCTTCCGGGCACCTGCCCGACTTCGCATTGACTATGGAGCAGAGCTTTACCTTGTTGCCCTTGAAATGCCTTCTTATCTCGTTCGCCGCGGCGATAATTTCAAGCGTCTCATCATCGTTCCTGCCGAGAAGCCACTTCGCCTCGTCATAAGACACGCCTTTACCGCTCATTGCTTTCTTCTGGAGCTCCCGGATTTTCGGCATAACCCGTGAATTATATCATAAAATATGTTAAAGTTTTGAGGTATGAAAAAGCACCTTGTAATGCTCCACGGCTTCGGCTGTGATTCCAGGGTTTTCGCCTCCATCGGGACAAAACTCTCGAAGGACTACGATGCCCTGATGGTGGACATCCCCGGCCACGGCCAGACAAAAGAGGAATTCAGGGACTTTTCCTTCTCCGCTTACACTATATTATATGCGCTGGATAACTATCTAAAAGAGCCCTACTGCCTTCTCGGCTGGTCAATGGGCGGGCAGATAGCTTTAGAGATGTTGAAGCAGAAAAGCGCCCACAAGTGCGATGATCCCGGATGCGGCCATAACCCCATCGGATCGCTCATACTTATATCTTCCACCCCGAAATTCGTCAACTCCGATGATTTTCCGGTCGGGATGAATAAGGCCGTTTTCAATAAATTCAAAAAAGGACTGAAAGACAGCCCTGAAAAAACCATGAGCGATTTCTATCACCTGATGTTCTCCGATAACGAAGATTTGTCTTTGTATCTATCCGGCATCCAAACCCAAACCCCTTCACACAATACCCTTCTTAACAGCATGGAAAGTTTTGAAAAGTCCGATGAGAGAAACGTCCTTCCGAAAATATCCGTGCCGACATTGATCATCACGGGCGACAGCGATGCTATAATCGATCCCAAGGCATCCATGTTCCTTTCGCAGGAGATAAAGAACAGCACGCTTAAAGTTTTCAAGGGAGCGGGACACGCGCCGCACCTGACAAGGGAGAAGGAAGTCGCGGATGAGATCAGAGAATTTATTCGATAAGGAAAGGATAGCCAGGGAATTCTCCAGGCACGCGGGAACATATGACAAGTTCGCGAGCCTCCAGAACAGCCTGGCAAAAGAGCTTGTCAATTCGGTGAGGACGCTCAAGATCTCCCCGAAGACGATCCTCGATATCGGCACAGGGACCGGTGAGGTCGCATTCCTTCTCCAGAATGTTTTCAGGGACGCGAAGATAACCGGCTGCGACATAGCGCCGGGGATGATAGAAAGGGCGAAGCAGAAGAATAGGTCAAAGAACATCACTTTTGAGCTCTGCGATGCCGAGATAATGCCGTATAAGGACAAGACCTTCGACCTTGTCGTGTCGAACACTACTTATCAGTGGGTCGAGAACCTCTACAGGGCTTTTGCGGAAGCTGACCGGGTTCTCAAGCCCTCGGGCCATTTTGTCTTCATAACGTTCGGCCCCGATTCGCTTAATGAGCTCAAGCGGGCATACCGGCTCACTGTCGACGAAAAGGCCGAATACCTTCACGAATACATGACCGTTTCAGAAATAGGAACGATCCTTGAGAACGCCGGATTCAAGGTCGTGAGCCTTAGTTCCAGGTCCGTAAGGAGCGTTTACGATAACTTCAGGGAGATGCAGAAGACCATAAAGAACATAGGAGCGCTTAACGCGTCAACAAAACTACCGAAGGGCCTGCGCAGCAAGAAAAGGATAAGGGACTTTGAAAAATATTATGAGGACCATTACATGCTCGGGGACAATATATACGCAACTTATGAGGTGATCGAAGCGGTATGCGTTAAAGCCTGACCTAGCGGAGGATCTAGCCTTTCAGTACCTGTACCAGTTTTTCCCTTCTATCCTGCCCAGATATGATGCTGATCATGTTCTTTTTCACGTAAAAATGCGCGGCGAGGAACTTAATGAGCGCTTTATCGGGGTTCTTGTCTTTGATCGGGATCGTGAGGTAAACCCTGGACCTGCCTTCTTCCATGACAAGCCTGTTTGTTTTCGAATTTGGTATCACCTTTACATTTAATCGCATGAGCCATTATACCACATATCCGCCCTATTATCCATCCTAGCGCATCATGATAAGGCGGGCTAGAACTTGACCTCAATCGCTCTCGGCGGGCAAGGCAGTACGCAGAGCTCGCAGGCTATGCATTTTTCCGGATCGAACTCCACCTTCATTGTCTTCCTGTCCTTTATATAAAGCGCTCCCACCGGGCACTGCGCCACGCACGCCCCGCACTGGGTGCACTTTTCCCAGTTGACCACGATGTCTTTTTCCAGCGGCTGGACGTTAACATCCTGCTTCTTCAGGTAATCAAGACCATTTTTAATGTTTGCGTCCTCTCCGATCAGCTCCAGGACCATCAATCCCTCATCATCCGGCATTATGTTCGCCCTCAGGATATTGAACGACAGATCGTAATCCTTGATAAGCTTGTAAACTATCGGCTGGTCTATTTTGCTTTTCGGGAACTTCAGGACTATTCTTTTTGACGTGGTCATTTTTTATTTCCTCCTTTATTTAACTCACCCCTACCCTTCGGGTTTCCCCCTCTCTTAATAAGAGAGGGGGATCAAGGGGGTGAGTTTATTATTTGATCGGCCTCTCGTTCAATGGCCTTAACTTATACCCTGAATCGGCTGAAGGAAGGGGCGCAACGGGATCCGTTAAAGTGAAGTCCCCCTTCTTTATCCAGCTCTTAAGTATTTCCGATATTTCCTGTGCCTTTGAATAACTTGACATGCCGGATGTCGGGACCTTTTTGCCTTTTATCTCGATCTCGCCGGACTTCAACTGAGCATAATTTACCTCGCCCACGATATCTGTCTTGCCGTTAGGATATGCGTCGCTGTAATCAACGATCGCTGCATAAATATCAGCATCCTTTACGGCTGCATACTTCAGTGTTTCCTCCGACAGTATCGGGATCGGAATGCCGATGCCAACGCTCAATGTCGTGCCGTAGCCGACGAAGGATACTCCTTTAAGCCATTTACTGCTCATCTGCTTAAGGTCCCCGATCACCGCCAGTGTTCCGAGAGGCCTCTTCGGGACTCCGTTCTCCCCTCTTAATCCTCCGGGATTATGCTGTGTCCCGTGCCATGCGACATAACCTATGCCGCCTCCGAGGAATATCTTTGTGCCCACGCCGATGGTCTTATAGAACGGATCGTTCAGTAAAGGCGAGAGCTGTCCCGCGCTGCAGTAATTCGCGTTGCCCAGATTGGGCTTAAGCACTCCGAGATATGTATAAAGCGTCCTATCCGAAAGATTGACCGCAACATTATAGTTCTGGTAAGCGTTCCTCGGATTGAACAGCACCGCCTCATTCACGTCTTTCAGGTTTATCCAGGTCTTCAACTCTTTCCTTGGATAGCAATCTGTCCCGTAAGCGGTCGCCTCAAGCGCGACATCTTTTCCTGCTACAAGTTCTTCGATGACATGCCCGCCGCCATACTTAAATTCGCCCGGATGGACCGCATTCCTTGGATCATCATCGGGCATTGCGGTCGCGCCAATGGTTATATCGACCGCGGCAAACCCTGTATAGACGGGCACTCCGTTAAGCGTGGCCTTCCCTCCGCCGAGCTTTACCTTCGGCCTTGTGTGCCCTGTGTTTATGTAAGCCGAAGATGAGCACATCGGGCCGAACGTTGCTGTTGTTACGACATCAACTTCCTTGGCGACCCTCTCGATCCCCTTTTTCTCAATGAGATCGAGCAGCTCCTCTTTGGTAACTATTACCGCCTGGCCCTTCTTTATCTTTTCATTTATCTCTTGAAGTGTTTTAACCATTTATCTCGCCCCTTTCTCTAATTATTTGAACAATCCCGTGCTTAAATATCTTTCGCCTGAATCCGGGAGCACAACTACTATCAGCTTGCCCTTGTTCTCGGGCCTTTTCGCCACCTGAAGCGCGGCCCACAGCGCCGCACCGGAGGATATGCCTGCCAATATGCCTTCTTTTTTTGCAAGCTCCCTAGACGTCTCGAAAGCATCATCATTACTTACCATAATTATCTCATCGATTATCTTTCTGTTCAGCACTTCGGGAATGAATCCCGCGCCGATACCCTGTATCGCGTGAGGCCCCGGCTTCCCCCCGGATAGCACCGGAGAGCCTTTCGGCTCGACCGCGATGACCTTTACCGTTTTCTTTTTCTTTTTTAAAACTTCGCCCACGCCGGTTATCGTTCCGCCGGTACCCACTCCCGCCACAAAAATATCGATCTTGCCGTCTGTGTCGTTCCATATCTCCAGCGCCGTCGTTTTCCTGTGAATTTCCGGATTCGCCGGATTTTCGAATTGCTGGAGCAAAAGATATTTATCATCAGCGGCCGCCATTTCCTTTGCCTTGTCGACAGCGCCAATCATTCCTTTCGAGCCTTCCGTCAATATCACATCGGAGCCGAGCGCCTTGAAAAGCTGCCTTCTTTCAATGCTCATCGTTTCGGGCATCACGAGAATAAGCTTATATCCTTTTGCCGCGCAGACGAACGCAAGGCCTATTCCAGTGTTTCCCGATGTGGGTTCAATGAAGATCGTATCTTTTTTTATCTTACCGGACTTCTCCGCGGCATCTATCATTGAAAGAGCTATCCTGTCCTTGATAGACGACAAAGGATTGAAGGATTCGATCTTTACGACAATAGCCGCACCATGCCCCTTCCCTATCTTGTTCAATTTGACAAGAGGGGTATTCCCTATCAGTTCCGTAATATTTTTCGCGATCTTCGACATCTGGCTTCGCTCCTTATTTTTTATATATAATATTCCGCGTACTTTGATTCCTTTTTCGCCTGCCTGTCCCTGAGGTCGGCAAAAGTTATCGAGTCCACTTTTGCCGCGATATATTTTCCTATATCGCTGAACACGTCCCTTAACGCGCATTTCGAAGAATAACCGCATGTCTCCTTATGGTTGACGCATGCGATCGGCTCCACCGGGCCCTCCATATACCTGATAACTTTTCCCATGGTAATATCCTTCGGATCGCCGGACAGCAGATACCCTCCTTTTTTTCCTCGAATGCTTTTCACGAACCCTCCCTTTTTCAGCGATAACAATATCTGCTCAAGGAACTTGGGCGGTATATCCTGCCTCTTCGCGATATCCTCTATCGGCTGCGGCTTGCTGTAATGCAAGCTCAGGTCCAGTATCGCTTTCAGCGCGTAATCACCCTTGAAAGTTATCTTCATATCACTCCTCATTGTCATGCTGAGCAAAGCGAAGCATCTGCCTTTACTGATACAGACCCTTCGCTAACGCTCAGGGTGACACAAACACATACCCTACTAATATGATAGACATTGTATAGATATATCGGATATTGTCAAGCGAAATTTCAGTTTTTTTAGAGGTCGCCCTTCTTGATGCTGAACTCAACTGTGTCCACAAGGCGGTGGGTCTTCACATCAACGGTATTTATCAGGACATCGGAAAGATTCTTCCTTGATGAGCTATAACTCTCCGATACTCTTAAAAGCGGCCCCCCACTCACCCCCACATGGATGCCTTTTGAGGTTATAAAGAACGGGATCTTGATCTCGAATGCGTACTTTTTGCCGTACTTGGCTATAGCCCAGTATTTGTCCGTCTTGCTACCGAACACTTTTGACGGCGCGGGAGGATAAGAGATCTTTATTTGCCCGGGCTTTGCAGGCTCGGTGGCTATCCTTACCCTGTTCAGCGGGCTCTGGGACGACTTGAAAGATATCCGCACGCTTGTTTTCTTCACTCCCCAGCCGGCATCCGGTTTCAGGCCCGCAACGCTCCTGCCGTCTATATATATGTAAAGGTCCTTCCTGCCCAGGCACATCTTTACGCTTTCCATGTCGAATCCGGACCTATCCTTTTCAAGAGCGTGCGGCTTGCAATTATAGAAAGTGTCTGTCTTTCCCCAGTCCCAGAACTTGCCGTCGATAGTGATGCAGAATACAAATGAAGAGATGGCAAACATTGTCATGATAAAGATGATCGTCTTTTTCACGGTGATATTTTATAACATTATAAGTTGAGCGTCCATGTCGAAATCAACAACAACTGACGAGATCCGCAGCAACAATATTACATCTTCTTTGATCGTTTTCATGGAATGAAAATTGCTGGATGATGAATAGCTTGAGGTGATGAGAATGGAAGATAACTTGAGTAATGCGGCTGGCGGTGGCGGAAGCGTGGAGCGAATCGGAAAGCGTAAAGCGGGGAGCGGAGACTTCCTTGATCTGGATGTTTATAAGACCAGCTATACCGCCATGCTGACAATATTTAAAAGGATACTGCCTATCCTTCCAAATGGTGAAAAGTACGATCTTTTTGACCAACTAAGAAGGTCGGCTAAAGCAGTCCCCAGGTTAATAGCTGAAGGCCATTCAAAAAGGCACCAGAATAAAGGCTTTCAAAAATACATCGATGACGCGCATGCTGAATCAAATGAAACTATCGTATCACTGAACCAGGTAAAAGACCTTTATGCTTCAGAAAATGCCAAAGGATTATGCATCGAGTTGATCGATGCCTACGACAAGATCAGCAGGCAACTTCATAATCTTGCTGTATCATGGAATAATTATCACAAAGATCATAACAATCGCTTCCGCTAGTCGCCCTACGATTCGCCACACCCTTCCGCATGACGCACCACTCTTCCCTTGAGCCATTATAATTGTTAAGTTATAATGGCATTAGATGCTTAAGTCACAGGATGGCATAGTCTTCTATCGCGAATGGAACTGCCCGAAGCCGAAAGCGGTCATTATACTCGTCCACGGCCTCGGAGGATATTCCGGGAGATTCTTCGAATTCGGTCCGTACCTCGCGAAAAGCGGGATGCAGATTTACGCCATCGAGCTTAAAGGCTTCGGCGAATCGCCGTCCATAAAAGGCCATATCAATAATTTCCAGGCGTACACGAAGGAGCTCCTGTCCCTTGTTGGAACGGCAAAAAATTTGAATCCCGGCAAAAAGATATTCATATTCGGTGAATCCATGGGCGGGCTCATTACTCTCGATTTTTCCATACATCACCAGAACACTATCGACGGAATAATCCTGATATCGCCCGCGATCAAGGACAAGATGCCTTACACCTTTAAGCAGAAGGCTGATATCTTCAGGGCCGCCATTTTCGATCCGATGGCATTCTTTCCTGCCGGCTTCAACGCGGAAATATTCACACGAGATCCCGTAATGGCAAAAAGGATAAACAATGATCCTCTTGAAGTCCGGATGCTGACAGCCAAGTTCTTCATGTCGATATTAAAAGCGATAATCTTCGCGAACTCAAAACCGCGTGTCATAAAGCTCCCTGTCCTGATGCTCCTTGCGGGAAAGGACAAGATGATATCTGCGGAAGCAGCCGAGGCGTATTTCAAGAAAATGTCCTCAAAAGACAAGGAAGTTAAATGGTATCCCGATATGTTCCATGCGCTATACGTTGACAAGGACCGTGAAGTTGTTTTTAAAGATATCGTTAGCTGGATAAATAAGCATCTATGAAGAAATATATCCTGGCTATCGACCAAGGCACAACCGGCTCCACGATAATCATCTTCAACAAACAAGGAAGGATAGTATCAAGGGCTTACCGCGAATTCCCGCAGATATATCCGAAACCCGGCTGGGTTGAGCACGATCCGGCAAAGATATGGCATTCCGTCAAACTCACGATATCCGAGGCTTTGCGGTCGGGCCGGGTCAAAGGCTCCGAAATAGTCGCTATAGGCATCACGAACCAAAGAGAAACGACCGTCATCTGGAACAGGAAAACCGGAAAGCCGGTGTTCAATGCCATCGTCTGGCAGGACAGGAGGACGGCGCCAATATGCAACTGGATGAAGAAGAAAGGATTAGCTGATTACGTTCAAAAGAATACAGGATTGAAGATCGATGCTTATTTCAGCGGAACAAAGATAAAATGGATACTGGATAATATAAGAGATGTGAGACGCGAGACGAGAGATGCGAAGTTAGCATTCGGAACTGTTGATACGTGGATAATATGGAATTTGACGGGTGGTAAATATCACGTCACTGATTATTCAAACGCTTCGCGGACAATGATCTTTAATATCCGCAAGCTTGATTGGGATAATAAACTATTGAAGGTCCTCGGGATCCCCCGTTCGATACTTCCAAAAGTTGTCCCCTCTTCCGGCGTTGTTGGACGCACAAAAGGGATCGGAGTTTTGCCTGACGGCATTCCAATTGCGGGCATCGCCGGAGACCAGCAGGCGGCTTTGTTCGGGCAGGGATGCTACGAGCCCGGTGATATTAAGAATACATACGGTACCGGTTGCTTCATGTTGGTCAATACCGGGACTAAAGCTGTCAGATCGAATACCGGCCTTTTGACTACCATCGCCTGGGGGATCGATAATAAAGTTTATTATGCTCTCGAAGGTTCAGTCTTCATCGCCGGCGCCGCTATCCAGTGGATACGCGACGGACTCCAGATAATAAAGAAAGCTCCCGAATCGGAAGCGATAGCAAGGTCAGTTCCCGATACAGGCGGAGTATATTTTGTTCCCGCTTTCGTGGGGCTTGGCGCGCCTTACTGGAACATGTATGCCCGCGGCACTATCACTGGCATTACCCGGGGTACGACCAAAGCCCATATCGTCCGCGCAACGCTAGAGTCCCTCGCCTATCAAACAAAGGATGTCCTTCTTTGCATGCAGAAAGATTCGAAATTGAAGATCAAGTCTATGAAAGTTGACGGGAAAGCGACTGAGAACGATTTCCTGATGCAGTTCCAAGCGGACATTCTTCCGGCAAAAGTGATCCGGCCAAAGATAATCGATACTACGGCGCTTGGCGCGGCTTATCTTGCGGGATTAGGCGTGGGTTTCTGGAAGAGCCCCACCGAGATCAAGAAGCTGTGGCGGATCGATAAATCATTCGGGCCGAAGATGACTGAGAAAGATCGAATTACATTATATGATGGCTGGATAAGAGCTGTCGCTCAAATACAGCGATAATGAGGTCTTTATGAAAAAACTCTGCTTTTATATCCTCCTTACTTTCTTCATACTATTATGTATCCCTGCGTTTGCACACCAGCCCCGCCTCGTGGGGCATGAAAAGACGGTGAATGTCCCCGAGCCTGAAATATCCAAAGCATATTACGCGGAACTTCACGGTGCACCGGTTCAGTACATCATAAGATCAGATGTACCTTTCAAACTTTACGTGAACATACTTGTCCCCGACATAAAGGGCATTAAAAAGAACGTTTCAGCAAGGATTTCAAGCGGCGGAAAGATCGTCACAATACTAGGCGGAGCAAATGCAAAATGGGAACATTTCTACGAGGAATTCGGGGGCGATAATTACTTCAAGGGTCCTGAATACAGCAGGAAGGTCCCCGCAGGTGTTTATGAAATACTGATTTCCAGCCCGGATAATAAAGGTAAATATGTGATCGCAACAGGTGACAAGGAAGCTTTCCCTTTCATGGAAACATTGAACACGCTCATGAAGATGCCGCTATTGAAGCTGTATTTCAACGAATCGCCGTTCATGGCTTATTTCAACAGGATAGGGATCTTCCTGTCGCCCGTAATATTGCTTATCATTGTTCTGATAGCGGGAGCTGTGTTTGTTTTAAGGAAGGCGCTTAAGAAATAGGATCGCCTTTCGCGTCTCCCATCTCTCATCTCACATCTCTATTTCAATAACTTTTTCCCTGCTCTTCACGCCTCTGATTATCGATATTTTGTTCTTCTTTGTCTTGAAATGATCCGCGAGAAATTCCATCAGTGCCTCGTTAGCTTTACCCTCGACTGCCGACGCCGTCAAATAGACCTTCAAACGGCCGGGTTCTTCGACAATCTTATTCTGTTTGGCATTGGGGATGACCCTGATATTAAAGCGCTGCATTGCGTTATTTTAACACAGAATGAAATTATTCACCCATATTGCCGATATTCAAATATGAACAAAATCCGGATACTTCAGCCGAAAATTTACTCTTACCGGCCGGGTGAGTTTCGAGAAAGAAGCAGCATCAGATCCCCCTTGAAAAAAGATTTCGAGAGGATAACACACCTTGATTGGAGCCTCATGCAAAGGTTCAATTATTCGTCCCTTCCCGGCTGCCATTCCCAGTTAAGCCCCGTTGTGGGTTCAAGGACACTGGAATATACGGACCTTTGGAAGTCAACGAGAGAAAATCCGGCAATGATTGATTTTGAAACCGCGATATACTGTCCCCGCGATTTCATCAACCTTATCCCCTATTCAAAAAAGGAAAAGGCGGACGCTCTGGCGGAGAAAATGTTCCTGGAATACCTGGAAAAATACTCCGGATATGGCATCACGGTCCGCAACATTGTGTCCTGGATAAAATCCGGGACGGCTCGCGGCTGGCCCAATTCCACACAGATATTCGACCAGGAAAACAAAGGGACCGTCTGGCATGTGAGAGCGACCGTGGGAGACGGCAAGGATGATGTAGTGAACGGGTATTATGCCCCAAAAATGATAATAGCTCGCCATGAAATGGACCATGTTGAAGAAACCCCCGTTAATTTACCGGAAGCAATACGCTACTTCGGGCCGCGCGAATTAATGGCGCGACTTGAAACCATCCTTCTTTTGGACGAGATATACAAGAAGATATTCGGATTCAGCATCGAAGAAGAAGTTAATTATCCTGGTACGACAGGACAGATTAATTACTGCAAAATGGTTATCTGGGAAAATAATTCGGTGCCGCTTGGAAGGCTCGCTAATTACTTCAGGATGCTTAAAAGAACATACGGAACTATCGGGAAAGCCATAGCTTCGCCGGAAGCTCTGGACATCATCAACGGGAAAGTCCGTATCTCGAAAGGATGCTCTGTCCAGCAAATAATATATTAACCTGTCATCTTCTCATCTCCCATCTCTCACTTGCCCTGAGCGTAGTCGAAGGGTCTCGCATCTCATATTTTAAGTGCTATAATTTATCCAAATGTCGCAAACTTACAACATTGCGATCATCGGCGGCGGGATAGTCGGCAATGCGATAGCTCGGGAGCTCTCACGCTACCAACTAAATGTCATCCTCATCGAAAAAGAGATCGAAGTATCCTTCGGCACATCAAAGGCCAACTCCGGCATTATCCACTCCGGCATACACGATGACCCAAAGACATTGAAAGGAAAACTTTGCGTTGCAGGAAATAAGCTCTGGGAGGAACTTTCCGGGGAGCTTAAGATACCGTTCAACCGCGTGGGAGAGATCCTCGTCGCCAGAAGCGATGACGACCTGCCGGTGCTCAAGAAAATGCTCGATAATGCCAAGGCTATCGGCATCCCCGCGGAAATGGTTGAAGGAAAACGTCTTCGCGAACTGGAGCCCAATCTTTCCGAAAAGATCAATATCGGCCTCCTTGCCCCGACCGCAGGAGTGATCCCGCCATACGAAATGACATATGCGCTATACGAGAACGCCATGCAGAACGGAGTAAAATATCTTTTGGGATCAAAGGTCACAAATATCGCGAGAGATGGAAAAAATTTCGTTATCACAGCCGGCGATCAGGAGATAAAAGCGGATTATGTGATCAATGCGGCTGGCGTTTACGCTGACGAAGTGGCGCATTTCGTCGGCGCGGATAACTTCAAGATAAAACCGAGAAAAGGCGAAGAATATATACTCGACAAGAGACTCGATAATATCAATAATCACGTGATATTCCCCGCCCCATCTCCCATATCAAAGGGCGTGCTTGTCATTAAAACCATTGAGGGATCGACAATGATCGGGCCTACCGCGGATGACATAAATGACAAAGAAGACACGACAACAACCGAAGAAGGCCTGAAGAAGATCCTGGATTTTGTTCAAACGATGGTCCCGGGAATACAGAAAAAGGACATAATCGCGTCATTCGCCGGCATTCGTCCGGTATCAGACACAAATGATTTTATCATCGAGGGATCAAGAACTGTCCCCCATTTCATCAACGCTGCCGGCATACAGTCGCCGGGACTGACAGCGGCGCCGGCAATAGCATTGATGGTCGTGGGTATCTTAAAGAACAGCGGGATCAGGTTCGAAAAAAAGAAAAAGTTCAATAGATACGACAAGCCGCACAGGAGGTTCTCTCTCGCGTCCAACAAGGAAAAAGAGCTTCTTATCAAGCTGAATAACGCTTATGGGAACGTCATCTGCAGATGCGAAACGGTGACAGAAGCAGAAGTCGTTGCGGCCGTCAGGAACGGGGCAAAGACAGTTGACGGCATAAAATTCAGGACTCGCGCGGGAATGGGCAGATGCCAGGCGGGCTTCTGCATCCACCACGTTATGAAGATACTGTCTAAAGAACTTGGAATCCCCGAAGAAAAGATCACTAAGCGCGGCGGGGACTCTTTGATCGTAAAGGAAAAACGATGATAATGATTTTTGTCACCCTGAGTGCAACGAAGGGTCTCGAATTGCAGATCCTTCACGGAGTTTACCCTGAGGCGCGAAGAAATCAGACTCTTCACTTCGTTCAGAGTGACCCCGAAGGGTTCAGGATGACCCGCGAGGAATTCAGTGAAAAAACTAACAACTGATATTATCGTCATAGGCGCCGGCCCGGGAGGGATGGCAGCAGCGCTTAAAGCACATGAGATGGGAGTAAAGAATATCCTTCTTGTCGATAGATTGCCCGAGCCGGGCGGGATACTCCAGCAGTGCATCCACAACGGCTTCGGCCTGCAGAAATTCCATAAAGACCTCACGGGGCCTGAATACGCCGATGCCTACATCAAGAAAATAAAGAACTCGAACATCGAGGTCTTGCTCCAGACCATGGCAATAGAGATAACAAAAGATAATAAGGTAATACTTGCGAACGGCGCGGACGGTATGATCGAGGTTTCCGCAAAAGCAATAGTCCTTGCAATGGGCTGCAGGGAGAGAACGCGCCAGCAGGTAAGCATCCCCGGCACAAGGCCGTCCGGCATTTTCACGGCCGGCGTCGCCCAGAGATTCATGAATATCGAGGGATACCTGCCCGGAAAAGAGGTCGTTGTTGTCGGGAGCGGCGATATCGGCCTGATAATGGCAAGGAGGATGACGCTGGAGGGCGCAAAGGTCCACGCCGTTACTGAGCTTCTTCCCTATCCCGGAGGACTGACAAGGAACATTGTCCAGTGCCTGAATGACTACAATATACCCCTGCACTTGAACCATAATGTCATAGATATCTACGGGAAAGACAGGGTCAGCGGAGTGAAGATCGCCAGGATCAACAAGGAAGGCGAACCCACGGATGAAACTTTTGAAATATCCTGCGACACCCTTCTTTTCTCGGTGGGATTGATACCGGAAAATGAGCTCTCCAGAATGGTCCCTCTTGATATCAATCCCGTGACCGGCGGTCCTTATATTGATGATTCTTATCAAACAAAAAGAGCAGGTGTTTTCATCTGCGGGAACGCAGCCTTTGTCAATGACCTGGCCGATTACGTGAGCTGTGAGGGAGAGATAGCCGGCGAAGCCGCCGCAAAATATATTAACGGTTCACCGGAAACTGGCACATCAGTAAAGATTGTTGCCGGGAATAATATACGCTTCGTGGTCCCGAACTTCATTACAAGGACAGATCACGTAACTTTGTATGCGCGCGCCACCCAGCCGATGCGGGATGTCACGGTTTCATTGTCCGGAGGCATCATCAACATTAAAAAACAGATCGTTAAGCCAAGCGAGATGATAGAGTTGGAACTTGACAGTGAAAAGCTGAAAAAGATAAAAGAATTACCTGCCTCGCCGTCAGGCGGGAAGGAGCTTGTGATCGATGTCAGACCGAATAAATGAAAATAAATTTACCTGCATAATGTGCCCCCTCGGTTGCGAGGTAAGCGTAAAATCCGATGAAAGCGGGCAGATAACCGAGGTTCTTGGCAATCAATGCGCTAAGGGTGAAAAATATGCGAGGGACGAGTTCTCTCACCCGTTAAGAGTGCTTACATCCACCGTTGCCATTGAGAGCGCCAAGTTCGACCGCCTCCCCGTAAGGACATCGGACTTCGTACCGAAGGACAAACTTTTCGATCTGATGAAAGAGATCCAGAAGATCAAGGTCAAAGCACCGGTGAATCTCGGCGATAAGATAATCGAAAACATATTCGGGCTTGGCGTGGATATTGTGGCTACAAGACACCTCGGAACCTGAGAGTAAAACTCCCTGCCTGCCGGCAGGCAGGTCGGTTCCAGTTTTTATGGAACCGCGACTTTTAGTCGCAGGTTCTTTTAATCTTTCGCTTTAAAGAAAAGCCAGCTTTTGGGTCCTGCTTTTTTGAAATTTATCAGATGAAAATGGCCGTTCAATTTTTTACCGTGGATCGCCATATCCACCTTTGAAGCCGTGAATTCTATCGCATCAAATGTCCCTGAATCCCATATCCTGACCTTCCCCGCCCCGTATTCCCCCTCCGGAATAGTTCCCTCGAATTTTGCGTAATCAAGTTCATGGTCTTCCACTTCCAGGGCTAAACGCTTGATCGAAGGGTCGTTTGAGGGTTCTTTCGGTATTGCCCAGGACTTGAGAACCCCTTTATGCTCGAGCCGGAGGTCCCAGTGCAAATGCGAAGCGTGGTGTTCGTGGATGACGTATTTCATTTACTATAGAATTTCTTCATGAGCCTTGCCCTTGAAGGACAAAGCCCTGATATGACACACTCGGGACATAACGGCCTGGGCGCTTTGCACACGGCCCTTCCGTGGTCAACAATGTAGTAAGTTATCTTTCCCCAGTAATTCCTTGGTACTATCGCCATAAGGTCTTGCTCGATCTTTTCGGGCTTATCAAATTTTGAAAGGCCTAATCTCTGCGAGAGCCTTATAACGTGCGTGTCCACTGCAATGCCTTCCTGCTTGTTGAACGCGTTGTTCAGGACGACATTCGCTGTTTTTCTCGCCACGCCCGGTAGTTTCACGAGGTTTTCCATGGTATCCGGGACTTTGCCATTAAAATCGGAGATAAGCATCTTTGCCATGTTCACTATGCTTTTCGTCTTGTTCCTGTAAAACCCCGTTGACCTTATCTCCTGTTCAAATGTCTTGGCGTTCGCTTTCGCGTAATTTGCGGCGTTCCTGTATTTCTTGAACAGTTTTTCTGTGACCCTATTGACCATCTTGTCGGTACACTGCGCTGATAAGATCGTTGCTACCAGCATTTCGAGCGGGGTTCTGAAACTAAGGGCTGTTTTTGCCCGGGGATATTCCTTTGAAAGTTTCTTGATTATCTTAAGTATTCTTGTCTTCGGCTCTTCCATGACTTTCCGGATTATATCATATCTCGCACCTCCCATCTCCCATCTCGCATCTCTCTCAGTTTTCTGTTAAACTACCATTATGTACCAGATGCTCAATATCCCTCTCAATGCAGAGGAGCACAATACCTGGCATAACCTCCTCAAGTTCCCTGTTTATTCCCGTAAAGAATGGATACACAAGCACTTGGATAAGATCATCAACACTCTGAAGCATCTCCTCTCAGACAAGAATGCTCTGCTTAACATTGCTTCCGACAACCACAAGATGCCCTGGGACGCCATCGGGTTCATCTGCCTTAACGACAATCTATATAAAGAAGCGGAAATGATATATGACAATGTCTTCAGAAAATTCCAGGACATAAAGGCGGACGCCACTATCCCTCTCTATAACCGCGGGATAGCCAGGTTCCTCCAGGGCAGGTACAAGGACGCTTACGAGGATTTCAAGCTCGCGAGGAAGAACGATCCTCATTTCTACGACAAAGGCAGTCTTACCTTCGGCGCGATAAAGTACATGGATGATGTTCTTTTTCCCACCCGCGAGATGATAAAGAAGAATCAGGAAAAGCTGATAAAGGACCTGAACATGCCGAAGATGGTGGACGATGTCGCCGGCCCGAACAAGCTGAAAATAATAAGGAAATGGAATTCGTCCACACCGCTCTATTCGCAGGCTCCCAGCCTCGGAGGCGGTTATTACCTGACGCTTAAGGACGGCCGCGGGGAAACAAAAGGCATAGTCATTGACCCCGGCTACAATTTCATGGAGATATTCAGGGAGCAGTGCCTGGGCATACTGGACATCGACGCGATAATAATAACTCACGACCACGATGACCACTCGGAAGCGATAGAGGGCATATTGAGCCTGGTGGCTAAATATAACGACTACAGGCTCAAGGGCCAGTCAAAAGTGATCGATATATTCGGCTCTCCCGGCGTTATGCTCAAATACCAGGGGATCTTCAATAAGACGGACAAGGAAGGACACAAAGAGATCAATTTTTGCCTCATGATACCGGGGAACAAGATAACGGAGATAGACGGAGCATCTACAATGGAAAAATACGGCTTCAATATCTCCGTGAACCAGGCGTACCATCCGGAGCTCTGGACGAGCCAGGAATCCGCGGTCGGGCTGACGCTGGAGACCAACATAATGTACAAGCACCATCCGCTTAAGATCGGGATCACGGGCGATACAAGGTACGAGACCTTCATAGGCAACCAGTACCAGGACGCCCAGCTGCTCATGATAAACATCGGCTCGATAGAAAAAGAGGAGGGAAAGCTCCTCCACTCGCATCTGGGGCTTTGCGGCAGCATCAATCTTCTCAAGGAAGCCCGCCTCGGAAAGCCCCTGCTGGCGATACTTACCGAGTTCGGCGAGGAATTCAGGGGCCGGAGGAAGACGATAAGCAGGATAATCGAACTTTGGGCCCAGCCCATGGAGCCGCAGCTCGTGAACCACGACTTTCGGGTTATCCCTGCCGACCTTAACCTGGAAGTGAGCTTAAATGACCTGGGAATAAAGGAAACAAGGAGCGGGAGATTCTATCCATACCCTGAGATGGATTTTGACGAGCTTGACCTTGAGCTTATAAGCTACAAGCATAAAAACACGCCATGAAATTTATAGTTGATTCAATGCTGGGAAAGCTGGCGAAGCGCCTCCGCCTCATGGGATACGACACTTATTATGACGTTAAGGCGGATGATCATGATATCCTTAAGATCTCAAATGATGAGGACCGCTTCATTGTGACAAGGGACACACAGATGGCGAAGATACGCGGGGCTAAGATATTCCTCATAAGATCCACGGACCTCAATGAACAGCTGAAGGAGCTCTCAAAGTTCGCAAGGATACGACTGGACGCAAAGCAATTATTTTCAAGATGTCCGGAATGCAACACCCCTGTCAAGGAAGTCAGCAAGGAAGAAGTAAAGAAGATAGTCCCGGAATTCGTCTATAAAACCCTGAACAAATTCTCCTACTGCGCAAAATGCAAGAAAGCCTACTGGCAAGGGACACATTACGAAAAGCTTATTAAAGAGCTGAAAAGTATCTGATTGCTGTCTAAATATCCTACAATGTAGCTCTCCTCAACATCAGTAATATCTTTTTTCTGCACAAGAACTTCGGCATGAAAATTGCTACCTAAAGAGATGCGAGGTGCCTTATGAATGACCAATTACCAAATACCAAGTATCAAACAATATCCAACAGTCAATTGGTCAATGATCGAAAAGAAGAAAAATCAGGAAAAACATACGATTTGGAGGAAAGAACAACAAATTTCGCAGAAAAAGTGATCATATTATGTAAAAAACTGCCCGGAAATTCGATCAATTTTGAACTTATTCCCCAATTGGTCCGAGCAGCCGGATCCGTAGGGGCAAACTATAGAGAAGCAAACGACGCCCTGAGCAAAAGGGACTTTTATTATCGATTAAAGATCACCAGAAAAGAAGCCAAGGAAAGCAACCACTGGCTTAATCTAATTTTAATCGCGAATCCAAGCCTTAAATCAGATATTGACCTGCTAAAAATAGAATCGTTCGAATTAAAGAAAATATTTTCGTCTATCATAAATAAATCGAGGCAACTAATTTTTTAATATTGAATATTAAATATTTGACATTGCTTGGAGCTTGGAATTTGGCAATTGGTAATTATTGGGTGTTTGGATTTCTAATAGAAGGAGGTGATACACATGATGTCATTGAATAGGACTATTCTGGTAGGCCGGCTGGCGGCTGACCCCGAGGTCAGATATACCGCTAACGAGATCCCCGTGGCGCGGTTCGCCCTTGCCGTGGGAAGGCCTTCAAAGAACGGGAAGAAAGAAGTGGATTTCATCAACATAGTTGCATGGAGAGGGCTTGCGAAGATATGCGGCGAATACCTTAAAAAGGGAAAGCCCATTGCCATAGAAGGCAAGCTCCATATAAGGAAGTACGAAAAAGACGGGCAGAAGCGCTCTTTTACCGAAGTGGTCGCAAGCAACATGCAGATGCTGGACACGAAGTTCTTCAAGGAATCGGATTCCAAGAACGAAGACGAGGAAGAAGAAGAGCTGGAGGTAGAGGAGAAGACCGCCAAGGCCAGGAAATAGATGAAGAGGCCTCTTCGATAAACCGGAGGGGCCTTTCCTTTTTAATCCCTGCTGGATCTTGCCGTTGGAAGCAATACCAGCATAGGTTCGCTCAGCTGGCTCTTCTGAAGATAAGATACAGCCCCACAAGAACCAGCATAATGCCGCAGAGGCAAGTGAATATCTTGAATCTTTTCGCGTCGATCCTTCCGCCGACAAGCGGGATAACCGCTCCAAGCAGAAGCAGCGGCGATAACATGGTGCCTATCCCGAAAAACAAGCTGTAGATAACGCCCGAAAATAACCCTTTTGACAGAAGCGCAATTTCAAGGAGTATCCCTATGAGCGGAAGGCACGGCGAAAGCGCCACGAGCATCCCGACAATGAACATGTTCCCCTCGTTCACCCCGCAGAATTTAAAATCGACTCTTTTGCCGAACAATATTGCCGCGCCGATGAGCATGAGTATGGCGGCCAATAAGGCCTGGATATAATAATATGCGCCCGATGAGTAATAGAACTTAAGGATGAACGCGCCGAAGTATCCGAACAGCCCTCCCAGAATGACGTAGACAACGATCCTCCCCAGTGAAAAGCTGAGCGTGGCGAAGAGCCCTTCCTGCCACGTCCTTTTTGTCCCCGCATAGGGCAGGATTATGGGGGCGCAGGTCATGAGGCACGGGCCGAATCCAAGGAAAAAGCCCTGAAGCGCAAGATACAGTATTTTGCCAATGTCCATACAGCGTGTATAATATACCATTCATCCGAGGAGTTAAATTGATTTTTCCTTTAAGCATCATAGGATTTGCGGCCGTAATAGCACAGATACTTCTGCTCAGGGAGCTTGTCACGGTATTCAACGGCAACGAGCTGACATACGGAATTTCGCTGATGATATGGCTCGCTGCGACTTCTCTCGGCAGCTTTCTTGCCGGCAAGACGGCCAAATATTTCAAGGACACCCTGAAAGCGCTCATTTACGTTGAATTAGCCGTCTCGATTATGGTTCCCGTTGAGATCTATTTTGCAAGGATATCAAAGATCCTGTTCAATATCCCCGCAGGCTCGCTGCCGGACTTGAATTCAATATTCATAATATCGGTACTTTCAATGGCGCCCGCATGCATCCTGTTCGGATATCTTTTCACGCTCGGAAGCAAAGTTCTCGTTGATATCGGGAATATGTACATGATCGAAAGCGCGGGCTCGGTGCTTGGCGGTGTTGTTTTCAGCTTTATCCTGATATATTTGTTCGACCCTTTTCAGATCGCCGGCATTACCGGCGCCCTCCTGTCCCTGTCCGCTATATACACATACAAGAATTTCATCAGGCCCAATACGCGCCCGGAAACCTCACGGCTTGTTATATTTTCCCTCGTCCTTGCCCTGAACCTTATCGTTATTTACCCTTACGGCGCCAAGCTTGACATGATGACCGCAAGGGCGCAATTCGGCGGGTTGAACCTGGTCAAATCCGTCGACTCGATATACGGCAGGATATCCGTGATAGAAGACAAAGGCGCTTACAGCTACTTTGAGGGAGGCGCGCTTGTATTCTCTACGGCTTTGGTCCCGGAGAACGAGGAGACAGCCCACCTCGCCTTCCTTGAAAGCAGGGATCCACAGAAGGTCCTTTTAATAGGAGGAGGCCCTGCCCTCATCCCGGAAATAATAAAGCACAGGATAAGGAAACTGGACTATGTTGAATTCGACCCCAAGCTTGCCCGTCTTTCGGGGAGCGTCTTTCCGGTCACTGTTACGGACGGCAGGTTTTTCATCAAAAATACAAGCGAGCGCTATGACCTGATACTTATAAACCTCGGCGACCCCTCTAACGCCGCGACCGGAAGATTCTATACCCTGGAATTCATGGAACAGTGCAGGAACAAGCTTGCGCCCGGCGGCGTCCTTGCAATGAAGCTTTCCGGCTCGGCCGATTTCATGAGGAAAGAACTAAGGACGCTTAACGCATCAATATTCAAGACATTGAACCTTGCCTTCCCGGAGGTCATGGTCATCCCCGGCAGCTACAATTATTATTTCGCGGCAAACAAAAAAGACATCCTTACAGATGACGCGGACATCCTGGTAAAAAGATGGAAGGAAAAAAAGATAAGGACAATATATTTTAACGAGCTGTCCATCCCGCATATCGTCTCTCCTGACAGGATCAACTACGTAAAAAAAGCGGTAAGGTACGACGATAAAACGCTGGTAAATTCGGATCTCCATCCCATCTCCTATCTTTACAGCATTCAGACATGGTTAAGTTATTTCCCCGGGCTGATAAATACACCGATACAAAAAGTATTGGCAATAAAGCTCGGCAACCTGATATTCTGGCTTTTTGTCCTGGCTGTGACCTTCAAGGCCGCCTCCTACAGGGTGAAAGCGGTCAAAGATGCCTCCATACCGGCAGTCATTGCCTTGATCGGGTCTGCGGCAATGATCCTCCAGCTCTTGACCATCTACTCCTTTGAGGCGATATACGGTTACATATATTATATGATCGGGATTTTGATCGCGGTCTTCATGGGAGGTTTGGCGGCAGGAAGCTGCCTTGCGAACAACAAGCTCAGGCAGATAAAGATGGACCGGATCATCGCACTTCTTCTGTTACTGACAGCAGCTTTCGGGCTGTACCTCTACTCGACGCCGAAACTTGATATTAAGCTTTCGGAATATCTTATCCCGATCTTCTCGTTCCTGTTCGCAGCACTTGCGGGAGCAATTTTCCCTGCCGCGGTCAGGGACTACCGGTCAAGGAACCTTGAGAACAAAGCCGGGGTGCTCTATGGCTGCGATCTTCTGGGCGGGGCTTTCTCCGCTGTTCTTACAAGCTTATTGTTCATGCCGGTATTCGGAATAGTAGGGACTTTGGCGGTACCGGCGTCCCTGTGCCTTATAGCATTGCTTTTGATCTGGAAAACTATAGATTAGTTTCCCCTCTCCATTTTATGGAGAGGGGCTAGGGGTGAGGTTATTCTTCTTCGCGAAAGACATCCGCGGTAAACACATATAAGACAGTATTGGGATCGTTAAGCGCTGACACCGGAAGGCCCGCTTTATAGCATACGTTCTCAAGGAATTGCTCCCTGTTCCACTTATTTTCCGTCGCGACCTGGGGCAGCAACACGCCGCTCTGCAACCCGTTAACTATCAAAAGGCCATGGCGGCCCACAACGACCTCAATTGTACTGCTTATCTTTGTCATCGGAGAAAGGACAGATATTTCAATTTTGATCCCCGGAAGCTCTTCTGTTGTCACCGCAGTGAACCTTGTATCTTCCGTTGCCGCGGCCGCGGCCATGTCGGACACCGCAAGATAGAGCGGCTTGACCGCCTTAAGGTACCCGATGCATCCGCGCAGCTGGCCATCCTTTGTAAGAGTTACAAAAACCCCGGATCTCTGCTGAAGATTCTTTTCGTATACTATAAAATCCGGTTTTTGCTTATTGGGCAAAAAGCTTTCCAGGGTTTTTCTGGCTATCTCAAGAAGCCGGGTCTTTTCAAGGTCATCAAGCACGAGAGGCCTCCTGTAAATGGCAGCGGAGAGATATCCCACTACCGACGACTTATCCCCCGTCACATCCCCGCTGTCGCCGTATTTCAATATCTCGTAACTGTTGGCTCCAAGCTGGTCTGCGGCAAGCATCGCCGTGATGACCGGCCCGTAACCGCACATTTCGCATTCCCCCGTGGAAAGCTTTTCCGCCAGCATGTTCACGTCGCCTTTTGATATTGCATCGATAGCCACAGCATCCATAGTGCTGGAAACCTCATAAGTATGGTAATGCGAGAGGTCCGTGCTTGCGATAAGAAGCACCTTCTTATTGCCAATGGACCTGACTATAGCGGATGCCAGCGCCTCGCAGTTCTCCAGCGATTGATACCCGAATACGAGCGGCACTATCTTTAAATTCCTTATTGTTTTCTGAAGAAAAGGTATCTGGTTCTCGACGGAATGCTCCTTCTTCCACGCATCCGCGACATATCTTATCTTCGGGCTGTTCGCCATAAGGATCGAAGCCATCTCATTGTCGATCTTCACTTTTCCCAGAGGCGTGGCATACTCGCCGGACGGAATGACCGATATGCCGTCGAATAAAGCATAATGGCTCGGCCCCATTATGATGACGGTATCAAAGCTCTTGTTCGTCAGCTGCTTGTACGCATAGCCGGCCACTTTCCCCGAGTATTCATAGCCCGCATGAGGTACGATCAATGCGATAAGTTCGCCTTCGCCTCCGATGACCCTGTAGCCTTTCAGGTAACTATCGATCGCTTTGGAAAGCTCGCCCTTATCGGCAGGATAGAACTTGCCGGCAACACCCGTTGAAGCGGGAATGACAAATGACCAATTTCCAATTACAAATAAAACCGCGATAACCAATAACCAATTCGGAAATTGGAAATTGGAAATTGATTTGACATTGGTCATTGGAAATTTGTCATTGTTCATTGCCATACCCCCGCTATCTTGTACCCGCAATACTTGCATTTTCCGTCAACCAGGTCAATCTCGAGAGTATTAAATCCCTGCCGCGTGATAATGACTTTATTGCATTTCGGGCAGATCGTGGATTCTCCCGCATGGCCGTAAACATTGCCGATATACGCGTAATGTAGGCCTGCCTCTTTCGCTATCTTCTGCGCATCCTCGAGTGTTTTAACCGGCGTCGGCGGCAGGCCTGTCAATTTATACTGCGGCGTAAAAGCCGAGAAATAGACCGGGGTATCCGCGCCAACGTTCTTCTTTATCCACACGCACATGTCGCGGATCATTTTCGGGTCATCGTTCTTTCCGGGAATGACAAGGTTGGTTATTTCAAGCCAGACCCCCGCTTTTCTGACGTTCTTTATTGTTTCGAGCACTGGATCAAGATGGCCCGAGCACATTGTCACGTAATACTCTTCGGAAAATCCTTTAAGATCGACATTGACCGCATCCATATATTTAAGAAGTTCCTTCAAAGGCTTCGGGTTTATATACCCGCAGGTATGCATCACGTTCTTGATGCCGTACGCCCGGGCCATTTTCGCGGTATCAAGCATGTATTCATAAAATATCGTCGGCTCGGTATATGTATATGCTATGGTGGCGCATTTGTATTTTTTTGCCTGGCTGACCGCTTCAAGAGGCGGCAGGACCATGGATTCCGCGTCTTCCGGCCTGCTCTGGGATATTTGCCAGTTCTGGCAGAAAATGCAGCCAAGGTTGCACCCGGCCGTGGCTATGGAGAAAGAATCCGTTTTGGGCAGAAAATGGGTGAAAGGCTTTTTTTCTATCGGGTCTATGTGGACGGCCACAGGCCTGGCATACACTATTGTGTATAATTTGCCGTCCGCATTGATCCTCGTGCCGCACCTCCCCTTTTTGCCGCTCTTAAGGACGCAGTAGTTCGGGCAGAGCTGGCACTGCACTGTACTGCCTTCAAGCAGCGTCCAGTATCTCGCTTCAAGAAGCTCCAGGTTGGCCTTTCTTATTTCGGCAAGCTTATCGCTAAGGGAACCGATGTCGAGGATCTGGATGGAGTAGGCCAGGCTTACGGTTATCGCCAGGAGCAATAAAATGACAGTTATTTTCTTCACAGCCTTAAAATAATAGCACTATAAATTCCGCTTCTCAAGGACCTGCAAGGCATTGAAGCTGTCCTTTCTTAATGCTATCATATTCCGTCATGGCAAAACGGATGGACATTCTCAGATTATATGCTCTTATATTTTTATTCCTGAGCATGATCTATTTTTATCTTGACCTTTTCTCGCCGAAAACCCTGCCATATTACCTCCGCTTCTGGCCTATGCCGAAGAACATGAATGTCCTGGTAATGGGGCTGGACACAGCTTACAACAAGGAAAAGCACACCCCCATGGCGGAACAGGGCCATACCGACACGATGATACTTGTCAATATCAACACCAGCAGTTTCAAGGTGAACATGCTCTCCATTCCCCGCGACACGCTTGTTGAGATCCCCGGCTATGGATGGCAAAAGGTCAATGCAGCTTACTTTCTTGGAGGGCCCGCCCTTGCCAAGGAAACCGTGGAAAAATTCCTCGGCATTCCTGTCAATCATTACGTAACATTGAACCCGACAGGTCTCATTAAGCTTATAGACCTGATGGGCGGCATTAAATTATACGTGGAAAAGGACATGTACTATGTTGACAACTGGGGAGGACTGAAGATAAACCTCAAGAAGGGACTGCAGAAGCTTAACGGGGAGCAGGCGACCGGCTTCATAAGATATCGCCAGGACCCTCTCGGGGATGTGTCAAGGGTCCAGCGCCAGCAGGAATTCCTTCAGATAGTATTGAAGCGGCTTGCGACCCCCGCGATCCTGGTAAAAGCGCCCTGGGTGCTCGCGATCGCCGTGGAAAACATCCGGACGGACCTTTCCCTGAAAGATATCCTCTACTCTCTTAATTTCGCCAGAGGACTTAGAAAAGAGGACATAAACATGAGCATCGTTCCCGGGAGCTTCTCCGTTGGAGAGTCCAATGCCAGCCTATGGGCACCCGATCAGGAAGCTCTAAGGGATATAGTTAATAAATATTTTTCGAAAAAGCTTCTCGCAAAGCTTGAAGCCAGGCACATCCCTTCTTCCTCAATAACCGTGATAAACAATACCGATGATTTCGAACCCGTGCGCCAGATGATGAAGCTCCTCTACAAGAAAGAGTATGCAATAGTCAATGTTTCGCCCAATAAGAAGCCGGGCATATCAAAGACGCAGATAATCGCTCAAAAAGGCGACAAGGCGGGAGCGGAAAAACTCGGGGGATTTCTCGGCATAAATGACGTCATCGTTTCCGGCACCGGAGATACCCTTACGGATTTTACCGTTGTGATATGCAATGACTGGAAAGAATCGCTGGAAAAAAGGTTCTCCAGATAAATCGCCGGCCATTTTTGTGTTATAATCCCGGCGTGACTGCAAAGCGGAAAAAATATCTTGTGCCGGCCGTAGCGTCGGCGGCCGTGGCCGGCCTGGGACAGGTCTTTAAAGGCGACGCCGGCAAGGGGTTAAAGATAATGCTCTGGCTCTATCTTGGGTTTCCGATGATCATATTCGGCTCGCTCCTGCTTAATGCCTACCTTTTTTTGCTGGTTTTCGCGGCATTCGTCATACTTTATCCGGTAATATGGGTCTTCAATATCATTGATGCTTATTCGACCCAGGTCCACGCAAGGAGGCGCGCATGAACAAGTCCATACATATAATAACGATACTCGGCATACCGATAGAGGTGAACTATTCCTGGTTCATCATCTTCTTCCTTGTCACCTGGACGCTTGCGCAGAATTATTTCCCGATGGCCATACCCCACGCGCCGGCCTTTGTTTACTGGATAATAAGCATAATAGCCGCGTGCCTTTTCTTCATTTCCCTTCTTGCCCATGAGCTTTCGCACAGCATAGTGGCGATCAAGAACAAGCTTCCCATAAGCGGCATAACGCTTTTCGTTTTTGGCGGTGTTGCCCACATGACGAAAGAGCCGGAAACCCCGGCCATAGAATTCAAGATGGCCGCCGCCGGACCATTATGCAGTTTCGCCATCTCTTTCCTTTTCTTCGTTCTGACCCAGCTCTTTTACAGCCTTAAATTGCCTATGGCGCTGGTGGTGACAACGGATTACCTGTCTTTCATAAACCTTATGGTCGGCATATTCAATCTTATCCCGGGCTTTCCCCTGGACGGCGGTCGGATACTTCGGGCCGCCCTGTGGAGCCTTTTCGGCGACATTAAAAAGGCGACTCAGATAGCGAGCTCTTTCGGGAAAGGCTTTGCCTATTTCCTCATGGGACTGGGGTTCTTCTACCTGATAAGCGGCGCGGTGATCTCCGGGATATGGTTCATATTCATCGGATTTTTCCTGCGGGATGCAGCTTCCGTAAGCTACCAGCAGGTGGCCTTCAAGAAATATCTGTCCGGTGTAAAAGTGCGGGACATCATGACAAAGAACGTGGTGACCGTCAGCGATGGCCTGACCCTGCTCTCTATTGTCGATGATTACTTTTTCAAGTTCAGGTTCACATCCATCCCGGTGGTCACGGATGACGGCGAGATAAAAGGCATAATGACCATACATTCCGTAAAGGACGTGCCAAGGGACCGCTGGGCCTATACAAATGTCTCGGAAGCGATGGTCCCGCTTAAAAGCGATCTTGTAGTGAACCCCCAGACCGACATCCTCGAAGCGCTTGCACAAATGGCCGGCAACGGCATAGGCAGGCTTCTTGTCACTCAGGGAGGCAAGCTTGTCGGCATCATATCGCAAAGGGACGTCATAAGGCTTTTTGAGGTCAGAGAAGACCTGGAAGCTTGACAATGAAAAAAGTCCTGATGGTCATCGCACCTTCGAATTTCAGGGACCCCGAATATTATGAACCCAAAAAAGTGCTCGAAGACAGCGGGATAAAGGTTTTGACCGCTTCCACTTCTAAGACAGCGAAAGGCGCGGAGGGCGGAGTTGTGAATGTGGAGGTGCTCCTCAAGGACGCTAATGCAGATGATTATGATGCCGTCGTTTTCATCGGCGGGCCCGGGTCATATCAGCTCCACGATGACAAGGCAGCGCATGAGCTCGCAAGGGACACTGTCTCGGCAGGAAAAGTGCTCGGCGCCATCTGCGCCGCGGCCGGCATCCTTGCCAAAGCCGGAGTGCTTAACGGGAAAAAAGCGACCTGTTTTGAGGGCGTGGCGGACATCCTGAAAGCCGGTGGGGCAATATACACCGGAGAATGCGTGACGACCGACGGCCGCATAGTGACGGCGGACGGGCCAAAGTCGGCGAAAGCTTTCGGAGAAGCTCTGGCCAAGGCCCTGAGTGTGTAATGAACCTGCGACTGAAAGTCGCGGTTCCATAAAAACTGGAACCGACCTGCCTGCCGGCAGGCAGGGAGTTTTACTCTCAGGTTCCAAGGTAACTGAATTGGAAAACCGGGAATTCGCGAAGATATTCTTTGAGATGGCGCTCCTCCTGGAACTGGGGGAAGAGAACCCCTTTCGCATCCGCGCCTACCAGAAAGCCGCGAACAACATAGAAAGCCTCTCGGATAACATCGTATCAACCTATAAAAAAGGCGGCATTTCCGCGCTGGAAAATATCCCCGGCATCGGCAAAGGGATAGCTGAACACATTGAGGAGCTCATCAAGACCGGGAAATTAAGGGCGCATGATGTTCTGCTCAAGAAATTCCCGAAAAGCCTGCTGGAACTTATTGCCGTTCCCGGCATCGGGCCGAAAACTGCGACATTGATGAATAAAAAGCTCGGGATCGACAGTATTGAAAAGCTTGAAAAAGCCGCGAAAGACGGCAGGCTCGAAAAGCTCCCAGGAATAAGGGCAAAAAAGATCCAGAACATCCTCTCCGGCATCGCGATGAAGAAGAGGAATATCGGCAGGTTCTCCATCGGCGATGCCCTCCCCTATGCCGAAGCGATAGTCGCCTCTCTCAAGGAACTAAAGGAAATCGACAGGATCGTCCCCTGCGGCAGCCTTAGGAGAGCCAAGGAGACCATCGGCGACATCGATATTCTTGTGACCTCAAAAAAGCCTATTAAGGTAATGGATGCTTTCGTGAAGCTTCCGCAGGTAGACAAGATCCTCGCAAAAGGCGGAACAAAGTCATCTGTTCTCCTTAAGAACGGGATGCAGGCGGACGTAAGGGTGGTAGAGCCGGGAAGCTTCGGCGCCGCCGTATATTACTTCACCGGGTCAAAGCAGCACAACATCCAGGTAAGGGAAATGGCGGTAAAAAAAGGCCTTAAGATAAACGAATACGGCATTTACAAAGGCAGCAAAAGGATCGGCGGGGAGGACGAAAATGACATTTTCAAGGCTCTCGGGCTTTCCTATATCCCGCCCGAAATAAGGGAAGCGCAGGGCGAGATAGAGGCCGCTAAAGCAGGCGGCATCCCGCGCCTTATCGAGCTAAAGGACATTAAGGGCGACCTCCACATGCATACAAAGGCGACTGACGGCGCAAATACGATAGAAGAAATGGCGGCAGCCGCCAAAAAAATGGGCTATGAATACATAGCCGTCACCGACCACACGAAGTCCACAAGGGTTGCCGGCGGGCTGACGGAAAAGGAAGCTATGGCTCACCTTAAGAAGATAGACCGGGCGAACAAAAAGATAAGCGGAATAAAGATCCTCCGCGGGATGGAAGTGGACATCCTGCCCGACGGCAAGCTTGATTATCCCGATGCCTTATTAAAAGAGATCGATATAGTTTTTGCTTCAATACACTCGAATTTCAAGATGGGCAGGAACGAGATGACAAAGCGGATAATTTCCGCTATGAAGAACAAATACGTGCATGTGCTCTCGCATCCCACAGGCCGCCTCATAGGGCAGAGGGAAGCTTACGAGATCGATCTTGATGCGGTATTGAATGCGGCTAAAGACACGGGAACTTTCATCGAACTGAACGGCAATCCTATAAGATTGGACCTGGACGACATCCACTGCCGCAAGGCGAAAAAACTCGGCATATTGATCGCGATCTCAACGGATTCCCATTCCGCCATACAACTTTCCCTTATGAGATACGGGGTCCTCGCGGCCAGGCGCGGCTGGCTGGAGAAGAAAAACGTCCTCAATTGTTTGCCTTACGAAAAACTCATTAAAATGCTTGCTTTGAAGAGAACGCAGGGATTATAATCGGGAAGAAAGGAGGACATTCAAAATGAACACCTGGGGATGGATCCTTTTAGTCATCATAGTTGCGGCTCTCGTTTACTGGTGGTGGACGACTTCAAAGAAGTAGCTAACAGCTCACAGCTAACGGCAAATGCTGTTAGCCGAAGCCCAAAGGGCGTGCCGTAAGCTGTAAGCTAAAAGAAAGGGGGGTAAAAAATGGGTTCAATAATATTCATAATACTTAGACTTGCGGGCCTGATAGACACAAAGATGGACTGGATTCTTCTTTGCTTCCTGATATCACTTGATACCATCGGGATGCCGGCTCTTATATCGCTGATAAAGAAAAGATAAGTAAAACAAGAGATGTGAGGTGTGAGATGCGAGATGCGAAAAAATCATTCTCATCTCTCGTCTCGCATCTCCATTGTATTTGCATTTATATGGTATAATTACCTCCTTATGAAACTTTTTGAAACTCCCGACTTGCCTGCCGGCGAGGCAGGACATCAAGAAAATGACAACAACGCTCCCCTCGCTTATAGAATGAGCCCCAGGACACTCGACGAATTCGTGGGCCAGGAGCATATTATAGGCAGCGGCAAGCTCCTGAGGCGCGCCATTGAAGCGGACAGGCTGGCCTCCGTCATACTTTACGGGCCTCCCGGCACGGGAAAGACAGCCATGGCCAAGGTCATAGCGAATACAACAAAATCCGAATTCAAGGCCCTTAACGCGACCATAGCCAAGGTCGATGACCTGAAAAAGCATATTAAAGAGGCTAAAGAGATAAAGAACGCCCTCGGAAGGAGAACTATCCTTTTTCTTGACGAGATCCACAGGTTCAACAAGCTCCAGCAGGACGTCCTCCTTCCCCATGTGGAAGACGGCACCGTGACCCTGATAGGCGCAACTGTGGAAAATCCCTTCTTTTACGTTACTTCCGCGCTTGTTTCGCGGTCGCAGATATTCGAGTTAAAGTCGCTTACGGAGGATGACATAAAGACCATCCTTTCCAGGGCGCTTAAGGACAAGGATAGAGGGCTCGGCAATTTTAAGGTTTCCATGGATGACGGCGCCCTTTCTCACCTTGCAAAAGCATCCGACGGCGACGCGAGGAAAGCTTTAAGCTCTCTCGAGATAGGCGTCCTGACAACAAAACCGGCCAAGAACGGGACCATCAAATTCACGGAAAAGGTGGCGGAGGAATCCATACAGAAAAAAGCTGTCGTATATGACAAGGCCGGCGACAGCCATTACGACACGATATCCGCTTTCATAAAGAGCATGCGGGGAAGTGATCCCGACGCGGCGCTGTACTACCTTGCGAAGATGATATACGCGGGCGAAGATCCCAGGTTCATCGCGCGCAGGATAGTGATATGCGCGTCCGAGGACGTGGGGAATGCCGATCCTCTTGCGCTTGTGGTCGCCAATTCCGCCATGCAGGTGGCGGAGTTCGTCGGCATGCCGGAAGCCCGCATCCCGCTGGCGCAGGCCGCGGTCTATGTCGCCACGGCGCCGAAAAGCAATGCCGCCTACATGGGCATAGAAAAAGCGCTCGATGACGTAAAGAATAATGTCACAATGGAGGTGCCGGACCACCTGAAGGGAACGGGATATTCCGGGGCGGAAAAGCTGGGGCACGGCATCGGATATAAGTACGCCCACGACTTTGAGGGCGGTTATGTAAAGCAGGAATACATCCCGAAGAAGAAAACCTACTACGAACCCACGGACAGAGGATTTGAAACAAAGATAAAAAAGAGGATGGAGAACCTCACCCCCAACCCCTCTCCTATTAGGAGAGGGGAAACAAAGCTATAGTTGCGTTTCCCTTCTCCTATTTATAGGAGAAGGGCTAGGGATGAGGTGGGGTGAGGTAAGACATGGACATATCAAAGATAAAAAAGCTCCTTGATAAGGTAAAGAGCGGCGATGTCTCGCCCGAGGAAGCATATTCCAAATTGAAGAACCTTCCTTTCGAGGATATCGGGTTCGCCAAGCTCGATAATCACAGGGCGATGAGAAAGGGTTTTCCTGAAGTGATCTATTGCCAGGGAAAGTCGATCGCCCAGATCAAAGAAATATTCAAAAGATTGTCCGATAACCACAGCAATATCATGGCTACCAGGGCGGACAATAAGGTCTATAAAGCTATCAGATCAATTAAGCCGTCGGCGAAATATCACGATAAAGCCGGGATCATTACTATCGGCAAAGGCGAAACGGGAAAAGGCAAAGTGCTTGTCATCACTGCAGGCACGGCGGATATTCCAGTTGCCGAAGAAGCGGCTGTAACCGCCGGATTTCTAGGGAATTCGATCATAAGATTGTATGACGTCGGGGTTGCCGGCCTACACAGGATCATCGGAAGCATGGATAAATTGAGTGATTCTGATGTTATTATCGTCGCCGCAGGGATGGAAGGCGCCCTTGCATCGGTGGTCGGAGGACTTACGGACAAGCCTGTCATCGCCGTTCCCACATCGATCGGCTACGGCGCATCTTTCAAGGGGCTTGCCGCGCTGCTGGCAATGCTAAATTCATGCGCGCCGGGGGTTGCCGTGGTCAATATCGACAACGGCTTCGGCGCCGGCGTCATGGCAGCTGTCATCAACAAAAACGAATAATTCTACCCTCATATTTTAGGTAGACAATTAAATTCAAAATCCCAACGATCAAATGACAAATAAATCAGAGCAAAAATCCAAATGACAAACAAAAACAGGAAAAGGCATTCTTTCTTCTTACTTTCTTTTGCTTGACCAAAAGAAAGTAACAAAGAAAACTCAAGCGTTTCTGACGGGCTTATTGCTCTGCCTTATCATCTCTGAAACCCAGAAACGCGTTTGATCTGGTCAAAAAGCTGAATATTTTTGAACTAAAAAGGCAAAATAATATACTTTTATTGTAGTGATCTATCGCTGGTGATGGACAGACTTAAGTATCGATTTTCAATATGTATTTTTACCTTAGCGAGCAATGCTTGAAGCCGCGAGACCGAAGGGCGAGTCGGCTGAGTTTTGCGAGCTTGAATGGGGATACATAAGGGGAATCCCCCTTATGCCAGATTTCTTTGCTTACTTTCTTTCCTGCCTGCCGGCAGGCAGGTCTGGTAAAAGAAAGTAAGTGGGTAAGAAGTAATTAATATCAAATCTACCACTTAATTGAATACGGGTGGGCGAAGCCCATCGTAACGATAACTTTAGTTTGCTGATGCCGGTTTTGTTGAGCGGCAATATATGTGATAAAATACGATTTATGAAGATAGCTTACTTTGATTGCCCGACGGGCATTTCCGGCAATATGATACTTGCCGCGCTCATCGACACGGGCTTGAGCCCGTCGTATTTGACCAAAGAGCTGAAAAAACTCCGAATCGGCGGATATTCTCTTAAGATCTCGAACGTCAGAAAGAGCGGTTTCAGGGCAAAACATCTTGATGTCCTTATCCCCGACAAGAAGGGCGGAAGAACAATAAAAGAGATATTTGATATCATCCGCAAAAGCTCTCTCAATAATAATGTTAAACAATTAAGCAGGAGGATATTCGAGAGGTTGTTCAGGGCTGAATCAAAAGTGCATGGCGGCAAAATATACCACCTTCACGAAACCGGCGCCATCGACGCGATAATCGATATTGTCGGCGCGGCAATAGGCCTCGATAAGCTCGGAATAAAGGATGTCTACTCCTCTCCCCTGCCCCTCGGATACGGGCCCATAAGGAGCTCTCACGGAATGCTTCCAAATCCCGCCCCCGCCGCCGCTGAGCTTTTAAAAGGCGTTCCCGTCTACAAAAAGAAGATCAAGGCCGAGCTTGTTACGCCCACAGGGGCAGCGATAATAACGACCCTCGCCAAAAGCTTTACGGACATGCCAAAGCTCGAGCTTGAGACGATCGGTATGGGCGCGGGAACATTCAATTTTCCCGAAGCCAATATCTTGCGGCTGTTCATAGGGGAATCGATATCGAACTTCAGCGAGGACATGGTGGCCGTTATTGAGACGAATATCGACAACATGAATCCGGAATATTACGACCACGTTATATCAGCGCTGATGAGAGCCGGCGCTCTTGATACATATATTACTTCCGCTAAAATGAAAAAGAACCGCCCGGGCATTATCCTGACAGTATTATCCGATCTAAAGGACAAGGACAAGCTTATTGACAGGATATTCAGTGAAACGACAACGTTGGGGATACGGACTTACCTTGTTAAAAGGGAAAAACTTGACAGATGCTTCAAGCGGGTCAAGACCAGGTACGGCAGTGTTTCCGTCAAGATCGG
>Ga0315286_10000095_pt1 | contig 59812 bp, 51 predicted proteins | sample YL17G10_0_MG_FD_205038 | JGI IMG/M metagenome (GOLD analysis project Ga0315286, IMG submission 205038) | Sediment microbial communities from Yellowstone Lake, YNP, Wyoming, USA - YL17G10_0 | ecosystem: Environmental > Aquatic > Freshwater > Lake > Sediment | place: USA: Wyoming | collected...
GGATCACCATTTTTCTCTAATCCACGCATTAAATTATAAAGCTCTCGATCATTGTCCGGATCGCCACTTGGACCTCGGACATTTATATACCTGACAGTCGTACTTAAACCAAGTGTCTTTTTCCCCGGAACTTCACGCTGTATAAAACCTTCAGATGTTAACTCCAGATAGCGTGCTACATCCGTCGCTTCGCCAGGAACTACTGGTCCCTGAAAGAAATCTGCACCATAAGCAGAACCACCACTACTAACCGGATCAGAATTATCAAAATTATAAGTAAACACCATGTTTCTAACAGTATCAGTCGTCCCCGGAATTGCATAGATGGTATCGGTAGCGACTAAATCATTAGCTGCATCGTCCACATCGGCATCAAACCAAGCAGCAATATAAACATCCTTAAGGTTCTGCGTCCCCTTGTTGATGATTTTGTAATACATAAAAAATACATCATTATAACCCGTGATATTTATCTGCAAAGAAGCCTGTTGAACTTCTAATCCGAGAGGATCCTTTTGCGAATTATCTGGAAGTAAATGGAGCTTTGGATTCATATCATTATAAACACACCAACTCATTAGATCTCCGATGATGAGCGGAGAACCATCTGCCTTTGTTGGTGCTCCATACTTACTGGGCCAATTTGCATAATCATCAATGCCATCTCCATTAGCACCTAACGGTGTTCCATCCCGCCCATCACTGTACAGGGCAAATAGTTTATTATTCGCATCGTCTGGATTAGTCGGGACGGGAACTTCTGTTGTATCATATGGATTGTTTTTTGTTAGCGCACCGGGTTCAAATTCGGAATCGAAATCAACTACACTCACCTTTGGTACTCCATTAACCATGGCACCAATTTCGATGCCGGCGGCAAAGATGACGTATGTTCCCGTACCTTTGGGAAACTCACCACCAGCACCACCTGAAGGTAGTTTTCCCTGAATATCCTGGGCATACGGGCCATAGTTCGTCATCTCAAATGCCCAGTTATTTCCTGTCATTGTAAATTGATTTTGAGATACGGTATGGTTTAAGTGTGTTTGTGAAGGTGATTTTTTAATCCCTCTACCAGCATACCCAAGATTGTTCGCAAGTAAAAAGATGCAAGGGATTATAAGCATCAAAGTATTGTATCGTTTGTTCATGGTGTTTCCTCCATCAATAAATTATTAAATATTTACAATTAATATATGAATGATAATTAAATGAATGGTTATTTAATATTGTTGAGAACTAAAGAACACGTGATTTATGCTGATCAACCCTTTTCAGTTGAAAGAAAGTATGATTGCATACCATACTTTTTTATAATGAGATATTATACGAAGTAAAAATGATATTGTCAAATCAAATAAAAAAAGTCGGCTTGTTAACCGACTTTTTACTCCCTATACTACACCAAGATTTGTATGATTTATTGGGTTTATTTGCTTATTACATACTTTTTATAGCGCTCATTGATTCTACCCCAATGCAGATTCGTCATGAAATTATCAATATAAGCAGCACGTTTTGCACCATCTTTGTGGTAATAAGCATGCTCAAATACATCGAGGGCAATCACTGGAACACCGCCCCAGATTGCACCGTACTGATGCTCATCAACAAGTATGTTAAGTAGCCGCCCAGACCACAATCGATCGAAAACGAGAAGTCCCCAACCGCTTAACTTCGCGGATATTGCTGTGGCTTTGAAATCTTCCTTCCACTTATCGAATGAACCGAACTCTTTCTCAATTGCTGAAAGAACATCAAGTCCTTTCTTCGGATCGCCATCTCCACCTAAAACTTCCCAATAAAGATCGTGAAGTAGAGCACCGGAATGATTCCAGGTAAACCGACGCTTGAACTCGCCAACCTCACTATAGTTGCCGTTGGCTTTAGATCGGTCGGCTGTCTCTAATCCTTTTTCTATTGTATTCAGAGCAGTTACGTATCCTTTGTGGTGTGTGTTGTAATGCCAATCCGTTGTTTCAGGAGAAACAACATTTTTCAAAAGTGACTTTGCTTCTTCATCTGAGTACGGACGCGGTTTAAATTTCCATTCGTATGACATATGTATCCCTTCTTTTATTATTTGATTGGTTTGATTTGATAAAAAATTATTGTTCTTAACAAGTGTAAAAACCCCTGTGATTAAAGATGATTTTATAAACGTGCGTCGTTTCATTCCCAATAATACCTTTTTCGAATATAATCTGGATCTTGCCGATTCATGTTTTCTCGAATTATTTCCTTGCGCATCTGAGTAGCGATACTGTATACGAGTTGATTGATCACTCCTAATAAAAGCTCCGGTTTGTTCTTCTTCAAGTCGATGGTATTTCGTATTCTTTCCGTCTCGATCTTGAAAACATAGAAGGAATCGCTGCTTGGCATCAATGAATCAATAGAGACTGATATGCTTCTATCGGAAGCAGGATTGAATTCCCAGCCAGCTGCTTTCACTCCCGTTTGTGCCGCATCTTCTAACGGTTCTTTTAGAATCCCCCATTTTTGACTGAATGAATCCACAGTTATAATTACGTTTATTCCATTCCTGAATATCTTCATCGTTTTATGATAAGGAATGGTCGGTGGTGGTGGTTTAAATGGCATATACAATTGTTCTTGCCCCAAACTATGAGAACTGAAGGATATGATAAGGAAAACCAATCCTAATAAGAACCATTTATTTTTTTGCATAAGAACCTCCAATAATATTGTTATAATTAATCACATCAATCCAAGTTCAAGTCGTGCTGCTTCTGTCATTTTAGATGGATCCCATTGTGGATCCCATACAACATTTACTTTTGCTGTCGTAACTCCCTGTACTCCATTTACTTTCTGTTCAATCTCTGCCGGCAGAGATTGTATAGCAGGACAATAAGGTGATGTGAGTGTCATCGTAATTTCCACATTTCCATTATCGCTAATGGTGATACTGTAAATCAAACCCATTTCATAAATGTTCACCGGGATTTCCGGGTCATAACAAGTCCGCAATGCTTCGATCACTTGTGCTTCGATAACGGTTTTTTCGATTGAGCTTATTGGTTGTTTCTCCATAAAAATTTATTCCGTAGAAACACGATATTCTTTTGATGTAAGAGCCGAATGAAGCGTGTGCCATGCAAGTGTCGCACATTTCACCCGTGCCGGATATTCTGAAACACCGGAGAATGCCGCAAGCTTACCGAGATTTTCAAAATCATCCATCGGGTCTGCTTCACCGCGAACAAGTGTGTGAAACTTTTTGAATAATTCTTCTGCTTCTTCTATCGTTTTGCCTTTCACAGCTGCACTCATTACTGAGGCGGATGCTTTCGAGATTGCACAGCCAGCTCCTTCGAAGCTGATATCTTTGATAACACCATTTTCCAACTTCACGAAAAGTGTAAAATGATCACCGCACAGCGGATTGTAGCCATCTATCTTTCGATCAGCATTTTCCATCCGTCGATAATTGCGCGGACTTTTATTATGGTCAAGAATAACTTCTTGATATAATTCTCTAAGTGCAGTCATTAACTAAACACCTTAATTACTTTATAAATTCCTTTCACGAGCGCATCGATTTCTTCTTTTGTATTATAAATCCCAAACGATGCGCGCGCAGTTGCGGGAACTTCGAAGCATTTCATAAGTGGTTGGGCACAATGGTGACCTGTTCGAATTGCAATACCATCATCATCAAGGATAGTCCCGATATCATGTGGATGAATGTTTTCTAAAACAAAAGATATTGCGCTGGATTTTTCTTTTGCTGTTCCGATTATGCGCAATCCTTTTATAGTTAGAAGGGCTTCAGTCGCATAAATCATCAATCTGTGTTCATGTTGGATCGCGGCATCATAATCGATTTGATTGATGTAATCAATTGTTGCACCCATACCAACACCGCCGGCGATGTTTGGAGTTCCAGCTTCAAATTTATGAGGCAGATCGTTGTAAATAGTTTTTTCAAACGAAACAGATCGGATCATGTCACCGCCGCTCTGATAGGGAGGCATGGCTTCAAGAAGATTTAGTTTCCCAAACAGCACACCGACACCTGTAGGACCGTACATCTTGTGTCCGGAGAAAGCATAGAAATCGCAATCTAAATCTTGAACATCAACCAGCATGTGAGGTACTGCCTGTGCACCATCGACAAGCACGGGAACGCTATTCCGATGAGCAATCTCAATCATCTCCTTCACGGGATTGATAGTGCCAAGTACATTCGATACATGGACAACTGCAACCAACTTTGTCCGCTCGTTAAACATTTTCTCATATTTATCTATGAAAAGCTCACCTTTGTCGTTTATGGGAATGATTCGGATGGCAATATCTTTTTCATCCCGAAGTAATTGCCATGGAACAATGTTCGAATGATGCTCCATCGCTGAGATGATAATTTCATCTCCTGCTTTAAAATTATAACGACCATAGCTATGTGAAACGAGGTTGATTGCTTCTGTCGTTCCTCGAACGAAGATAACTTCTTGAGGGTGTGCTGCATTGATGTGTTTTTGAATTTTTATTCGGGCAGCTTCATACGATTGTGTTGCCAGCTCACTTAGATAATGCACGCCGCGATGTATGTTGGAATTCTCCTCCATATAATATCGGTTCATCGCATCGATGACGGCACGCGGTTTTTGGCTTGTTGCCGCATTATCGAGATAAACAAGAGGTTTACCATTTATGATTTGTTTTAGAATCGGAAAATCTTCTCGAATTCTTTGAACGTCAAATGGTTTTGCAGTCACAGTTGGAAGTGGGATATCGTACGAATTTTTCATTTACATGTTCTCAAGTTGGCGACCTTGTTTGAGCCGTGTATATATAAAATGATTCAAATGTTCGCGAATTGGTTGAACACTAATTCGATTGATAATATCGTTTGCAAAAGCGTATGTTAGAATATCACGTGCGATATCTTCGCTTATCCCACGTGAGCGCAGATAGAAAATGGCATCTGCATCTAAAAAACCGGTCGTAGCACCGTGTGTGCATTTTACATCGTCAGCAAATATTTCAAGCTGCGGTTTCGTATTAATCGTTGCCATATCAGAAAGGAGGAGTGTTTTGTTTGTTTGCTTTGCATCGGTTTTCTGAGCGTCTTTTCGAACATAAATTTTGCCGTTGAATACACCTTTCGACCTACCACCAAGAATTGCCTTGAAAAGTTCGTGGCTGCTGCAATGCGGCTTAGCATGATCTATAGTTGTGTGGTTATCAATCAACTGTTGACTCGATGCCAATGACAAGCCATTCATCGTACATTTAATTCTTTCGGCAGCAAGCAGAGCAATGATGTTGTTTCGTACTATCTCGCCACCAATCATTATGGAATTTGATGTAACATTGCTTGCCTCATCCTGCTTAATATAAATTGAACCGATATGGAACGCTTTAACACTTTCGTTTTGAATCTTTGAGTGCACTATTATTGAATTTTTTCCTGCTGCGATTTGTGTTACTGTATTTGTGAAGTACGGATTCATTCCTACACCAACATAATGCTCGATGATAGAAACCCGACAATCATCACCAGCGATGATGAGGTTACGGGGATGCGAGATAATAGGTGTATTTTCTCCAGTTGAAACAAACAAGAGATAAACCGGGTTTTTAACCGTTGTTCCATCAGGTAACATGATGAAAGCACCATCCTGCAAGAAACTTGAATTGAGAGCGGTGAACACATTTTTTTCGCCATCATTATTATGTAAGATATGTTGATGGACTAAATCGGGCAATTTCTTGATTGCTTCTGCGAGACTTCCAATGTGAATGTTAGGTTGTTGGGGGTTTACAACTGATAAATCACTTGAATACCTGCCATCGATAAACACTAACCGTTGACCCGGTATTTTTTTAATACAAATCTTTTCTAATTGTTTCTCCGACACCGGACAAATTGGATTTTCAAAACTTGGGATAAACTCAGTACGTATTAAAGGAGTAATATTTGTGAATCGCCACTCCTCATCTTTCGTTGTTGGGAATCCAAGCTTTAAGAATTGTTCGATAGCAGTTCGTCTTATGGTATGAATTGGAGATTGCAATTCACCGTTAAGACTTTTTTCGAATGATTCGAACTGAGATATGTATCTTTTTATATTTTCATCGGTTTGGATCATATATTTGTCGTTCACGTCTTTACTTCAATCTTTTCTCTTACCCAATCATAACCTATTTCTTCAAGCTTAAATGCAAGTTCTTTCCCACCCGATTTTACAATCTTACCATCAACAAGTACATGAACAAAATCGGGGACGATGTAATTCAATAATCTTTGGTAATGAGTTACAACAATCGTTGCGTTATCCGGTCGTTTTAGTTTTGTGACCCCATCTGCCACTATTTTAAGTGCATCGATATCCAGGCCCGAATCGGTCTCATCGAGGATTGCAAGTTTAGGTTCAAGAACTGCCATCTGGAAAATTTCATTCCGTTTTTTCTCACCCCCTGAAAATCCTTCATTAACAGGACGATTGAGCAATTCCTGGTCAATATCAACCAACCTCATTTTTTTCTTCATCAAAACAAGAAATTCAACTGCATCCAATTCTTCAATCCCTTTATGTTTCCTGATCGCATTGAGAGCCGCTTTGAGAAAATATGTATTGCTCACACCGGGTATCTCGATAGGATACTGGAAGGCAAGGAATATTCCCTCCCGCGCACGCTCTTCGGGTTTCATCTCAAGAAGATTTTTCCCATTGTAGATAACTTCACCTTCGGTCACAAGATATGTCTCCCGACCAGCAAGCACCTGTGCAAGCGTGCTTTTACCGGAACCGTTAGGTCCCATGATCGCATGAACTTCACCGACATTAACCTTTAAGTTGATTCCTTTTAAAATTTCATTTCCATTTATAGATGCATGTAGATTTTTTATTTCAAGCATTTATATCCTTATTCGATTTACAATTATTGATTCAATGTTTCAATCATAAAATGATACAATCCACCAATCATCCTACGCTTCCTTCCAGACTTACACCCAACAACTTCTGTGCTTCGACAGCAAATTCCATTGGCAGCTCTCGGAATACTTCTTTGCAAAAACCATTGACAATTAAATTCACAGCATCTTCAGTTGAAAGTCCCCTTTGTTTGCAGTAAAAGATTTGATCTTCATCGATTTTTGTTGTCGATGCTTCATGCTCAACTTTGGAGGAGGTATTTTTCACCTCGATGTACGGGAAGGTGTGAGCACCACATTTGTCACCGAGTAAGAGCGAATCGCACTGAGAGAAGTTTCTCGCATTTGTTGCACCTTTTTGAACTTTCACCAATCCCCGGTACGAATTCTGACCGAAACCGCCGGAGATACCTTTAGAAACAATCGTGCTTTTTGTATTCTTGCCTATATGAATCATCTTAGTGCCGGTATCGGCTTGTTGATGATTTGCCGTAACGGCAACAGAATAAAATTCACCAATTGAATTATCACCCTGCAATATGCAGCCCGGATATTTCCATGTTATTGCGGAACCGGTTTCAACCTGTGTCCAGGATATTTTTGAATTCACACCGGCACATTTACCACGCTTGGTAACAAAGTTGTAAATACCACCCTTACCTTCCTTATCGCCGGGATACCAGTTTTGAACGGTTGAATATTTTATTTGTGCATTATCCAGTGTAAGCAGCTCAACCACAGCCGCGTGAAGTTGATTTTCATCCCGCATAGGTGCAGTACAACCTTCAAGATAACTTACGTAGGCACCTTCATCTGCCACAATCAAAGTTCGTTCGAATTGTCCGGTTTGTGCGGCATTAATACGGAAATAAGTTGAAAGCTCCATTGGACAGCGAACACCTTTAGGTACATAGCAAAACGAACCATCCGTGAATACGGCAGAATTCAGAGTTGCAAAGAAATTATCATTGTATGGAACAACTGAGCCAAGATATTTTCGAACTAAATCCGGATGTTCTTGAACAGCTTCAGAGAAAGAACAGAAAATTATTCCGAGATCTTTTAGTTTTCCTTTAAATGTTGTTGCAACGGAAACACTATCGAAAACAGCATCAACAGCTACACCGGTAAACTGCTTTTGCTCTTCCAGAGGGATGCCGAGTTTTTCATATGTTTTAATCAGTTCAGGATCGACCTCATCTAAACTTTTCAGTTTATTTCGTTTGGGTGCAGAGTAGTATATGATGTTTTGATAATCTATGGGAGGGTAGTGAACGTTTTGCCAATTCGGCTCTTCCATAGTTTGCCAATGATGAAATGCTTTGAGACGCCATTGAAGTAACCATTCCGGCTCATTCTTTTTTGCAGAGATGAAACGAATGATATCATCATTCAAACCTTTCGGTGCTGCATCCGATTCAATATCGGTGATAAAACCCCACTTGTATTCACTCTGTGCAAGTTTTTCTATTGATTCTGGTCTGCTCATATGCCTTATCGAGGTATTAGGTTATGCAGTTTTTTTCTGAACTCGTGGTAATGTAAAATCTGGATAATTCAGCATCCAGGTCTGATAATCAATTTTCTTGAAGATGCCATTCTGCTCAAAAGCTTTTCCAGCATCCTGGGCGATTAATTCAGCAGACTGATATTTTTTCTTAATGCCATGCTCGCGTAGAAATTCCATGATCCCGTAATGAAAATCTCTGAAGAAAACATTAGAATTGTGAATCATTCTAAATTTTGATTTAAGGAACTTTAGAAATTCTGTTTGATTGGTTAGGATAAAATCCACCTCACTCATAATTCATTCTTTGATTTATTAAACATTGACAACTTGTTTTCTTTTATTGAAAGCCGGTGACATACCTCGGAGCTTCCGTACATTTTCAATAACTCGATTGATAACATAATTAACTTCCTCTTCGGTTGTAAATCTACCCAATCCGAAACGAATTGCAGTATGTAATTGTTCATTTGGGAGTCTCAGCGCTTTGAGTACGTATGACGGCTCAGGATCGGCGGTACTGCATGCAGCTCCACTGGACACCGCAATTTCTTTCATGCTCATCATCAATGCGTTGTCTTCAACATGGAGGAAACTCACATTCAGGTTGTTCGGTAAGCGTTGCGTTGGATGACCATTGAGGTAGACCTCATCGAGTTGGGATGAAAAGGCAGCCCACATCTTATCGCGGAGATTTTTAATTCTATTTGATTCGTTTTCCATTGAGTCAATACAAATCTCAAGTGCTTTAGCTAATCCAACAATTTCCGGGACGTTTAAAGTCCCCGACCGAACTCCACGCTCATGGCCACCGCCATCCATCTGCATTGTGAGTTTTATTTTCGGACTCGAATTTCTTATGTACAGCCCACCAATACCTTTTGGTCCGTAAATCTTATGCCCTGATATTGAGAGCAAATCGATATTCATGGCTTGAACATTTAATGGAATTATTCCAATTGCCTGCACTGCATCAGTATGAAAGAATACGCTTTTCTCTCGACAGATTTTTCCAATCTCATGAATATCTTGTATAGTTCCGATCTCATTATTTGCAGTCATGATAGAAACGATTATTGTTCTTGGAGTAATCGCTTCTCGCAATTGATTCAGGTCGATTAATCCATGCTCATCAACAGGCAAGTACGTGATCTGGAGTCCATGTTTTTCTAATCTCTTGCATGAATCGAGAACCGACTTATGCTCGGTTAAAGCAATGACGATGTGATTTCCTTTTTGTTTCCAGAACTCAGCAATTCCCTTGAGAACGAGATTATTTGATTCGGTAGCGCCGCTGGTGAAAATAATTTCTTTAGCTTCAGCGCCGATAGATTTTGCTATCGTTTGGCGAGCAGTTTCAACTGCCTCTTCCGCATGCCACCCAAATTGATGTTGCCGGCTTGCAGGATTACCAAACTTCTCGGTGAAGTAAGGCAGCATCACCTGAATGACTCGCGGATCCACAGGTGTAGTTGCATGATAATCCATATAGATTGGCAGCTTCATTAGAACATCTCCATAACTGTAAGATCATCAAGAACTTTATTGATGTTGTTTTGTAACTTCATCAGTGGATTTTTAATTGTGCAGGTGCTGTGAATGCTGCAATCCTCCGGTGTCTCAGCTTCACACTGTACGATTGTTACAGTTGTCTTGCCTTCGATTGCGTTAATGATTTCGGAAACTTTTATCTCTTGCGGACTGCGCGAAAGTGTATAACCACCATTCACACCTTGATATGACGTTATATATCCTTGCTTGGAAAGTTTTTGCATTACCTTTGCGAGGAGTTCAAAAGGTATCTGGTACTTATCGGCAATTTCTTTTGCGGTAAAAATATACCCTCGCGTTCCAGATGCCATATGCTTTATTGCGATTAAACCGTACTCAATTTTTTTTGATAATTGAAACATAATTCATTCTTTTCGATATACGACCGTTTAAGTCTTATTTCCGTCTAAAAAAATATTCCGGTCTCCGGAATATTTTTAATTATTTCAAATTGGATATTAGTTTACACTAATTTTCATCCTTCGATTTTCTGTCGTTGGCCCATGTAAACTGACTTCGACTTTATCTAAGTCGATATGCACAACTTCTTCGCAGTATGCGCAAATTTTTGTAACCTGACGATCAAAATTGATCGGATTTCCACAACAAGGGCAGCTTGTAATTACCAAGCCAATTACCTTTGCTTTATGCTTCACAGCAATCTACCTTTCTAAATATGCTAAAAATTGATTGATTTTCACGATTTGAGATTTTCTATCTGTAAATATAAACAATAATTTTAAAAAAACAATCCCTAAATGAAATTAATTTTTTTTAAAGTGCCTCAGTGCATGATAGACCAATCCGTATAGGGAATGGTTTACTCATTTTACAATACGTCTAAAATGTTTATTTGTTTCTTGCCATTCGATTTTTTTATAATTAACTTTGATTCATTATGTCAATAAATATTGGAATTGCATGCTACCCCACATACGGTGGTAGCGGAGTAGTTGCTGCTGAATTGGGCAAAGCATTGGCTGCACGAGGCCATAGGATACATTTCATCAGCTATGCTATGCCATTTCGCCTCGATGGATTCAGTGATAATATTATTTACCACGAAGTAGAAATCTCTAATTATCCTCTGTTTGATTTTCCTCTCTATACTCCAGCACTTGCGAGTAAAATTGTGGAAGTCGCTCAATTCGAGAAACTCGATTTGATTCATGCTCACTATGCCATTCCTCATGCCATCAGCGCATATCTTGCCAAGCAAATTCTTGGTCAGAATAAAATTAAAATTATTACAACTTTACATGGAACCGATATTACACTTGTTGGTCTGGAGCCGAGTTATCTTTCGGTTATGAAGTTCAGTATTGAGCAGAGTGATGGTGTTACCGCTGTTTCCCGTTTTCTCAAAGAAAAAACTCTCATCAATTATCAAATCAACAAAGATATTAGGGTAATACCTAACTTTGTGGATACAAAAAAATACAAACGATTAGAATCTAAGGACATTTGTAGTCATCTTGCTCCTCGTGGTGAAAAGATTTTAATACATGTTTCAAATTTCCGACCGTTGAAAAGAGTTCATGATGTTATTAGGATCTTCAATTTAGTGCGACAAAAGATTCCTTCTAAATTAATCCTCGTAGGTGATGGACCTGACCGATCGAGTTGTGAACAACTTGCGCGAGAGCTAAATATATTTGATGAAGTAAAATTCTTAGGCAAACAAGTCGAGCTTGTGCCGCTTCTTTCAGCCGCTGATTTGTTTATTATCCCAAGTCAATCCGAGAGTTTCGGTCTTTCTGCCCTTGAGGCAATGGCGTGCGAATTGCCAGTGATTGCTTCAAGTGTCGGTGGTCTTCCTGAACTCGTTGTTCATGGTGAGACCGGATACATTGCTGAAATCGGAGATATCGAACGGATGGCAAAGTACACCATCGATCTTCTTAGCAATGAAGTAAAATACAAGGTATTTGCTGCCGAAAGCCGGAGGCGAGCCGCTGAAATGTTCAATGAAAAGAAAGTTGTAGATGAATATGAACAATATTACAATTATATTCTTTCGAAGTAAGTTTTATCTTGTTTTCCATTCGATTAGCGTTGAGTGGGGCTTACATATAATTTGAGACTTTCAGCAAGATCAATCCAATCGGTCTAACTCAATTATTATCTTTGAATCCAGTTTATGAAACCTATCAACTTCATCATCTTTCTCACAATATTTTTTTCACTTTATTCGCTATTAAACTATTATATTTTCATTCGGGGATTGCAGACAATTCCCCATCTCTCTGTATATCGAGTTTATTATATCCTAGGTTTTATTCTAATTGCGCTTACTTTTTTTATTGGAAGAACACTCGAGAATTATTGGTTAAATCCTGTTAGCAAAGCGTTTGTTTGGATTGGTTCATTTTGGTTGGCTGCAATGCTGTATTTTTTTATCGGTATTTTATTGCTGGATTTCGTGAGATTGGTAAATCATTTTATTCCAATATTTCCTAAATTCATCACCGATAATTATGAACAGGTAAAACAATACATTGCAATCTCTTTCATTATTTTAGTGGTGATTAGTCTAACTCTCGGACACCTCAATGCTATCGCCCCGAAGGTTCAGAAGTTGAATTTGAAGATACACAAAAAGAGTCGCGGGATGAAATCGTTGAATATTGTAGTTGCCTCAGATATTCATCTTGGCTCAATCGTTGGAAAAGATCGATTGGATAATATTGTTTCCATCATCAACAAATTACAGCCAGATGTTGTGCTTCTTCCCGGCGACATAGTTGATGAAGATATTAAACCGGTCATTAAAGAAAATATCGGTGAAAGTCTCAGAAATATAAAAGCTAAGTTTGATGTTTTTGCTGTTACCGGGAATCATGAATACATCGGTGGGGTGGAGGATGCCGTGACATATCTGACTGAAAATGGTGTTCAATTTTTGCGCGATGAAAGTATGTGTCTAAATAATACAGCGTATATTGTTGGTAGAGAAGATCGCAGCGTAAAACGCTTCGATGGATCAGACCGTAAGCTGTTGGAAGAATTAATGAAAGATGTCAATAATAATTATCCAATTATACTGATGGATCACCAGCCGTTCCCGCTTGATGAAGCAATTAAATGCGGAGTCGATCTCCAGCTTTCGGGTCATACACATCATGGGCAAATCTTTCCACTGAATTATATAACTAATGCGATTTACGATATTAGTTGGGGATACCGATTGGAAGGGAATACTCATTTCTATATTTCTTGCGGTGTCGGTACATGGGGACCTCCAGTCAGGTTGGGGAATCGACCAGAGATTGTGAACATAATTTTGGAGTTTGATGAGTGAATTAGTCAATATTTTGCTTTCCACAAGAAAAACTTGTATTTTCTTTCAGTGAAAAATTATCAAAACTCATGCAAGGATAAAACGTGAATAAAAAATTAAGAAATGCTACGAAGAAACATCGGAAAAACATCCAGCGGATGAAAGCAAAACGGAAAACGATGATCGCAGCGGGAAAGAAACCGCAGTAGTATGTTTCTCAGGGTATCTGTTTGGATACCCTTTATTATTTTTCTTCAAACAGGTGAGAAAGCTAACGGATGATAAACACCATAACATCGACATACAACTTTGGCTCTGTGCAATATGATTTGACTGCTCGAACCTATGTGATGGGTATTCTCAACGTAACACCTGATTCGTTTTCAGATGGCGGGATGTTCCTCGATACTGAAAAAGCAGTCAGACGTGGAGTTGAGATGGTGGAGGAAGGTGCAGATTTTATTGATATCGGTGGTGAATCAACGCGCCCCGGTGCTGAAGTTGTGTCGCTTGATGAAGAATTGATGCGAGTCATTCCCGTGATCTCACGGTTGGCAAGAGCGGTTCAGATTCCGATTTCTATCGACACTTACAAATCTGAAGTCGCGAGCCGTGCACTCGATGCCGGCGCCAGCATCGTCAATGATATATCGGGTTTGCATTATGATCAGCGAATTGCTGACGTAGTTGCGAAGCACAAAGCATCAATAGTTCTTATGCACATTAAAGGGACGCCTAAAACAATGCAAATGAATACTGAATATCAAAATGTCGTTGAAGATATTTGTACATATCTTCAAGAAGGAATTCAATTGGCAGAGGATAAAGGGATCGAACAAATTTTTATTGATCCCGGTATAGGTTTTGGCAAGACAACAGAACATAATCTTGAAATCATCAAACACTTGCAGGAGTTTAAAAGGTTTGGTTACCCTGTGTTGGTAGGTCCATCCCGTAAATCTTTCATCGGAAAAATTTTGGATCTTCCAACTGACCAGAGATCGGAAGGGACTGCCGTTGCTGTTGCGGTTGCAATAATGAACGGTGCTAATATAGTCCGTGTCCACGATGTTAAAGAAATGAAACGAGTTGCGCAAGTTGCTGATGCAATTCTCCATGGTTAATTTTTTCAATTTTACATTGATTTATGGAACTGTTTAAAATCGGTTTTTTAAGCGTCACAATCATAGATGTGCTCGACATCTTGCTGGTGTCGTTTATCTTCTATCGGTTGTACATGGTGATCCGAGGAACGGTAGCAGCTCAAATATTTGTCGGGCTTCTAATCATTCTCGCATTTTCCTTCATCGCCCAGGCGAGTAATTTAAAAGCAATGAATTGGATTTTACGAACGCTCACCGATATCTGGGTTATCGCTTTCATCATACTTTTCCAACCGGAGCTTCGTAGATTACTTGTTCTTTTAGGACGGAACCGAATCATTCGCTCCTTCATAAAACTTGACGTAGAAGAATCTATCGAGGAAATAGTCGGTGCCGCATCCGAGCTTGCACGCAAGCATCATGGTATGTTGGTAGTTATAGTTCGATCCACAACGCTGCGAACCTTTGTCGATACCGGAACTCCATTGCAGGCAAGAATCAGTAAAGCATTACTTGTTTCTATCTTCAATCCCCGATCACCTTTACATGACGGCGCAGTGATTGTGCACGACCGTATTATCGAGGCGGCGAGAGTTACATTACCGCTCTCACAAACGGCGAGTATCGGCGACACCGTTCTTGGGATGCGTCATCGGGCAGCACTAGGAATTTCCGAGCAAGCTGATGTGATTGCTGTTATGGTCTCTGAAGAAACAGGAAAAATTTCAGTCGCAGATAACGGTATCCTCATACGTGGACTTACAACGCAGGAACTGCGCCACGAGCTTTATACCCGGTTATCGTTGCTACCAGATAAATCGGCAAAATCTGCATGGAAATTTTTAAAAGTGCAAGGGTAGTCTCGATTAATCTAAATTTTTTTGATGAAATCATCTACGAAACATAAATATGCTCCTCGCTTCGATTTTGAGTGTGATGAGATGATCGATCTGATTCGTCAGCGCGGGATAACCGATGAAAGATTGCTGCGAGCAATGAAAACTGTTGATCGGCGGGAATTTGTTCAAATTGCATTCCTCAATCGCTCGTATGATGATTGCGCTCTACCGATTGGTCATTCACAAACGATCTCACAGCCATACACTGTCGCTGTTATGACGGAAGCATTAGAAGTTGAGCCGGGTGATAAGCTACTAGAGATTGGAACAGGTTCAGGTTACCAAGCAGCACTCCTCGCCGAGATGGGTGCAAGGGTTTTTACCATCGAGCGAAATATGGAACTGTTAACTTCTGCACGTAAGCGGTTTGAGAAACTTCATTACGAGATCGTCTCGAAGTGTGGTGATGGAACGATCGGATGGAAAGATTTCGCACCCTACGATGGAATCATCGTAACTGCCGGTGCACCTGAAGCTCCAAAGCCACTTCTCAATCAATTAAATGATGATGGTGTACTTGTAATACCGATTGGTGACTTGGATATACAGAATATACATATCGTTCGGCGTGTAAAAGATAAATTTGAAACCAGAGAAGCGGTTGGATTCAAGTTTGTTCCTTTAATCGGTAAGAAAGGGTGGAAGTGAATATAAATATGCGATTTGAGATTTGAAAGATGAGTCAAACTCTTAACAGCGCACATTTAAATCCTCAGGTTCCCCATCTACCACGACATGTACTAGTTCTTATCGGTCCTACTGCTTCTGGTAAAACTCCGACCTCATTTTTGATTGCCGGACGAATAGATGCTGAGATTATCTCTGCTGATTCACGGCAAGTTTATAAATTGATGGATATTGGTACGGCTAAACCATCCATAGATGGGCGTGAGAGAATAAAGCATTATTTTATTGATGAGCTTTTCCCTGATCAAGATTTTAATGCCGGAGAGTATGGGAAAAAAGGGCAAGTAATTATTGATGATATTTTTCACAGAGGTAAAATTCCGTTGGTTGTTGGCGGCTCAGGACTTTATATTCAAGCACTGATCGATGGATTTTTCGAAGGACCCTCGGCTGATCAAACCATCAGACAACAGCTGACTCAAAGGATGAAAGAGGAAGGCGCAGAAAAGCTGCTCGAAGAATTGCGGGTGATAGATCCATTTGTAGCTGCAACTATGCTGCAGAGCAATACAAGAAGGATAATTCGTGCATTAGAAGTTTATGAACTCACCGGTATGCCTATATCGGAATTACAAAAATCGCGAGTGATCCTAAATATTTCACCTGTCTTTGTTGGACTTCGATGGGATCGCACTAAGCTATATGAGCGAATTAACCGGCGTGTCGATCTTATGTTGGAGCGCGGACTAGTAGAAGAAGTGAAAATGCTTCGAGCGCGCGGCTATGATTCACAGTTGAATTCGCTACAAACAGTTGGCTATAAAGAGGTGTTCGACTTTCTTCAAGGGAAAACTGATAACGCAAGGATGGTCGAGCTAATCAAACAAAATTCCAGGAGATATGCAAAGCGGCAGCTAACTTGGTTTCGACGAGATGAGCGGATCTCTTGGTTTGACGTCGCTGGTGAAAATGATTTTAGTAGGGTTGCTAATGAAATTACTGATTTCTTTCTTCAGTCGGGGCGGGCGGATTTTCCCAAAGGGGCTCCTTTGGAGGAACCGCCGACCTTGGCGCCGAAGGCGCCACGCTCTAACCGGTTCTGATTCGATCTAGAAGGAATCGCTTTATGCCACGTTTTTTAATTTTTGATTCAAATTGCATAGCTGAGGATCGAGTTGGAAATGTTTCTTGAAAAATTATTTGCCACGGTTTGCCATGAGAAGTTGAAGGAGATTTACCGCTATTATGTTCATCAATACGTTTTAATAAATTTTCTGTTTGACCGACATAATAGCGTTCATTAACAAGACTTTGAATTATATAGATAGTGAAAGGCATTATGATTATTGATAAGTCAGTCGGGGCGGGCGGATTTGAACCGCCGACCTCTTGGTCCCGAACCAAGCGCTCTAGCCGGGCTGAGCCACGCCCCGTATACCACGGATCAAATTACAAAGAAAAGAGAAAATAAACAAACATAGTTCATATGAATATTCTGATAGTCGAAGACAACTTAGCCCATCAAAAGATTACAGAATATGTTCTTAAGAAGAACAAGGTCCCTGCAAAACTTTTTATCGTCCGGGATGGGCAGGAGGTTTTAGATTACCTTTATCGCAGGAATGGATATACCGATCCCGATAAATATCCCTTGCCGAATCTTATCCTCCTTGATCTCAATCTACCGAAACATGATGGAAGAGAAGTATTGAAACTCCTCAAAGAAGATCCGAACCTCGAAGCAATTCCTATAGTCATTGTAAGCACGTCCGACAGAGAGGAAGATATAAATTATGCATACCAATTAGGTGTTGTCGGTTACATCAGCAAGTCGATTGGGTTTGATAAGTTTAGCGCGGAACTTGGATCGGTTGTTAAATATGCACGCTGATTGTCTAAAACATTATGTACGACTCACCTCCCTATGTTGACTATACATGAAGGTGAGTCGCACTTATTAACTTTTGAATCTCTCTCAAGAAATTCGTATTATGAAGCGGAAAAATTATTATGACGAACATTCTTGCAATCATCGGGCGTCCCAATGTTGGGAAATCTACCCTCTTTAACCGTATCATCGGTGGAAGAGACGCAATTGTGCACGATGAACCAGGTGTAACGAGAGACCGGCATTATGCATCTACTGAATGGGCGGGTAAATCGTTTACTCTAATCGATACAGGTGGTTACGTCCCCAATTCTACAAATCTTTTCGAGCGCGCCATACGCGAGCAAGCCGAGATAGCAATCAATGAAGCCAATGCTGTTATCTTTATAGTGGATGCCACCACTGGAATAAATTCACTCGATCAAGAAGTGGCTGCCATTCTCAGAAAGTCTGAAAAGAAAATTCATTTAGTCGTCAACAAAGTGGATAGCGACAAACGTGAAATTGATGCAGCACAATTTTATAAACTCGGTTTAGGTGAACCGATTACTATATCGGCGCTTCTGGGTCGGAAGATCGGCGATTTCCTCGATACTGTTACCGATAACTTTTTATCGACAACCGGAGACGAAGGAAAGGATAAACGCCTCAAACTTGCAGTCATCGGAAAACCGAATGTTGGCAAATCATCCTTAGTCAATGCACTGCTCGGTAAGACGAGGCATATCGTTACAAACATTCCCGGTACAACTCGAGATGCTATTGACTCCATCCTCAATTATCAAAAAGAAGAAATAATTTTAATTGATACCGCCGGTTTGCGACGAAAGAGCCGTGTAAAAGAAAGTATAGAATTTTACAGCACACTACGTGCTATTAAAAGCATTGATCAATGTGATGTTGCAATAATGATGGTTGATGTTGAAGCCGGAATCGACAAACAAGATTTGCGCATCTTGGAAGACGTCATTGAGCGAAAGCGCGGTGTTCTTCTTGCCGTAAATAAGTGGGACACTGTTGAGAAGGATGATCTCACCGCTCGAAATTATGAGAAGTCAATTAAAATATTCTTGAGGGTGTATGATTATGTGCCGGTTATATTTATTTCTGCCCTCAATAAACAGCGCGTATATAAAACAGTTGAACTTGCCAAAACGGTTTTCATAGAGCAAAACAAACGGGTCTCCACCAACAAATTGAATAATCTCCTTTTAAAGGATATTAAGGAAAAACCACCTTCTGCCTCCTCTGGAAAAGAAATAAAAATAAATTATATTACACAGGTTAAAACAAATCCCCCGGCATTTGGTTTTTTCGTCAATGAACCAAAGCTCATCGAAGAAAAGTACAAACGCTTTTTAGAAGGACGGCTGCGGGAGCATTTTGGATTTGTTGGAGTACCCTTATCTTTATACTTTAAGAAGAAAAATTGAGCTTTAACCTATACCATTGATGAAGCAAAGACAAATCATAATTGTGGGTGGTACTGCCGCGGGACCGAGTGCAGCAGCAAAAGCAAAACGTACAAATCCAAATGCTGAGATCACACTATTCGAGGCGACCGATACAGTCTCATATGGGATTTGTGAATCACCGTATGCGATCAGCGGAGTGATTGAGGATGAAAATAAGTTAGTGATTTATTCCCCTGAAAAATTGCAGGAAGAAAAAGGGATTACAGTTAAAACTCTCCATCAGGTTGAAAAAATTATCCCCACCAAACATAAAATAATTGTCCGAGATTTACGAAATCATACTACAGGCGAGTATGAATATGATAAGCTTATACTTGCTGTTGGTTCACAGCCGAAACGTCTGAATGTTGATGGTGAAGATGGAAGAAATGTTTTTTTTCTTAAATCAAGAGAAAATACAGTTAACATTCTGAACTATCTGAAATCAGAAACACCGAAACAAGCCGTTATCATCGGCGGGGGTTATATTGGGATGGAATTGGCAGAAGCCCTCCGTTTGCGTGGTTTGGATGCAACAATGGTTCATCAATTCAGTTTGCCGATGGAGGGACTTGAGCAGGAAACACGTGAAAGAGTTCTGGAGGAGTTGCAAAATAATGGTGTCCATTTTGTAACGAATGCAAAAGTTGAAGCCCTCCAGCTGGATAAAACCGGAAAAGTTAAACATGTCATCACGAATCGTGGAAGCTTCGAGACCGATATCGTACTGCTTTCCCTCGGTGTATCACCAAATATTGAAATAGCAAAAACTGCAAAGATTCGTATCGGTCAGAATGGTGCCATTCTAACAGACGAACGACAGCAAACGAGCATTGAAGATGTTTATGCTGCCGGCGATTGCTGTGAAGTGAAAAATATTGTAACAGGCAATCCGATGTATTTGCCATTGGCTTCCATTGCAAGTCGAGCTGGGCGGGTTGCCGGTGAGAACGCCGCTGGCGGGCGGGCAACTTTCAAGGGTGCGCTACGAGCTATGGCGGTAAAAATATTTAATCTTCAAGTTGCCCAAGTTGGCATCAGCTCTGAAGAAGCAAAGAGATATGGATTTAAAGTTGTAACCGAACAAATACACGGACCATCAAGAAATGAATTGATGCCCGGCAGTGAAGATTTAACAGTAAAACTTATTATTGACCAACGAACGAAAAGATTATTAGGCGCTAATTTATTTAGTTGCTGCGGTGCAGTTCTACGCGCAAACACTCTCGCTGTTGCTATCCAGCATAAGATGACAATAGATGACATTGCTCGATGGGATTTGATTTACGCACCACCCTTTGCTCCGTTATGGGATCCGATTTTGGTTGCCGCAAACAAGGCAAAGAAAAAATATGAACCATAATTTACAATGTTGATACCGTTGACTCAAATGATTAAATTCATAACTCATCACTAACAATTCTTATGAAAAATCTTATTATTCTCTCCCATCCATTAGTGAAACGTGATTTAACGATTCTCCGTGACAAAGAAACAAAAAGTCACAGCTTCCGTGCGATACTTCGCCGAACGGCGAGCTTGATGGCATACGAGGTAACTCAGGACTTGCCACTCAAGCAAGTTGGAGTAACAACTCCGCTGGAAAAAACGAAAGGTTATATCGTTCCTGATTCAATAATCCTTGTTCCTATCCTACGTGCAGGGCTGGGTCTCGTAGGAGGATTTGTGGAAATTTTTCCGAACGCACGTGTTGGACACATCGGAATGTACCGAGACGAAGAAACGCTGACACCTGTGGATTATTATCTTAAGCTCCCGAAAAAGTTAAACCATGCGCTTGTACTGATTCTTGATCCGATGCTTGCAACGGGTGGTAGTGCTGCTGCGGCAGTAACGGTTTTAAAAGAAAAAGGTGCGCGGAAGATTCGATTCGTTTGCCTTGTTGCCGCACCGGAAGGTGTTCGGGTTCTCTCAAAAGCTCATCCCGATGTCAAAATATACACTTGTGCATTGGACCGAAAACTTAATGAGAGAGGATATATTCTCCCCGGTCTTGGTGATGCGGGAGATAGAATTTTTGGAACGGCGGAATAGACAAATCGGTTAGAAAGTTAGACAATAATGCTTATTACAATTTCATTTCCATGATACTCCATTTTCTTGACATTCACGCTATATCCAAGTATATTTCAGTAAAACAAGTATAGAATTATAAAAGACTTAGAACCCTCAACCCCAAACGGGTGAGGGTCGTAATATCAATGAGAGACGGTCTCTATAAAAAGAAGCTTGAAGATCTTCTATTTGTTTGTCGAAAAAATCTCAAGACTGTAAATGAGGAGCTGATTCGGAGAGCTTTCGAGTTTAGTCTTGAAGCCCATAAGAACGACATTCGCGCTTCGGGCGATCCTTTCTTCAATCATCCATACGAAGTAGCGATGGTGGTTGCAAAAGAAATTCCACTCGATGATATTTCAGTTGCAAGTGCTCTCATGCACGATGTTGCCGAAGATACAGAGTTTACAATCAAAGATATCCGACATGAGTTCGGTGATACGATAGCTGATATAGTTGATGGTGCAACGAAAATCTCCGACATCTTCCGAAGTCATGAAGTGATTCAAGCGGAAAATTATCGTAAGATGCTTATCTCGATGGTCAACGATATCCGTGTCATGCTCCTGAAGTTTGCCGATCGACTTCACAACATGCGCACGCTTGAATATCTTCCCAAAGAGAAGCAAGTTCGTTTAGCAAAGGAAACTCTCGATATCTATGCACCATTTGCACATCGTTTTGGTCTTGCAAAAATTCGTTGGGAGTTAGAAGACTTAGCGTTCAAATATCTCCATCCACAAGAATACGAAGATATATCTCACAAACTTAAAGCGAAGCGTAGAGAGCGTGAAACCTATATAAAGAAGTTTGTCCAGCCCGTTGAAAATAGATTGAAAGAGGAGGAGATGAATTTTGAAATTGGAGGGCGACCAAAACATTTCTACAGTATCTACAATAAAATGGTCAACCGCAACAAACCGTTGGAAGAGATTTACGACTTGTTCGCTGTACGAATCGTGCTTGATACTGAAAACAATAATGATTGCTTTACTGTTTACGGTATTTTGACTTCCATCTACATACCGATACCGGAGCGATTCAAGAATTATATTTCGGTACCGAAGAAAAATGGTTATCAATCTATACATGCAACTGTAGTTGGTCCGGACGGACGAATGGTGGAGGTGCAAATTCGCACACGAGCGATGCACGAGATTGCTGAGAAGGGGGTTGCCGCACACTGGAGGTATAAAGAAAATCTGACAACCCTTGATGAGGAATTGGAGAACTGGATCTCGTGGGTTCGCGAAATCTTCGAGCATGCCGATGATGAAGCCCCGGCAAAGCAGCTCATGGAAAGTTTCAAATTGAATCTTTATCAAGACGAGATTTATGTGTTCACCCCAAAAGGTGAATTGAAAATTTTACCGAAAGGAGCCACACCAGTAGATTTTGCATACGCAGTTCACAGCAATGTTGGTGATCATTCCCTTAGCGCAAAAGTGAATGGTAAAATTGTACAGCTTGATTCGCATCTTCAAAGCGGCGATCAGGTGGAAATTATAACCTCGAAAAATCAAACTCCAAGAGCGGATTGGGAACAATTCGTTGTTACGCACAAAGCGAAATCACATATAAGAAAGTGGATAAAAGAGGAAGAACGAAAGAACGCGCAAGGTGGTCGGGAGATTTGGGAAAAACGTGCTAAGAAATTTAAGCTTCACATAAACGACGATGATTTAACCAAGTATCTGCACGATTTGAAAATAGATGATCTTCAAGATTTTTACTTGAAGCTTAATCGAGAAGAAATAAATCCGGATGATATTATCCATGATATCGAATTAAAGCTGAAGCACCCTCAGCCAGAAGCTGTCAAGGAACAAATAGCAGAAGGTCTATTCAATCGCTTCCTCACAACAGCACGGAATATTACCGGCGGTATATCACTTTTCGGCGCGAAGGATAATTTCTTGCATAGCTATGCAAAATGCTGTAATCCTATTCCGGGTGATGAGATAATGGGATATGTTACAAAAGGTGAAGGAATAAAGATACACACGAAATCATGTCGAAATTTTAAACTGATGGCTGAAGCAGATCCACAGCGAGTCGTTGAGATTACTTGGCCCACAGCCGATAGCGGGGAATATGTGGCAGCCATTTATATTAATGGAGAAGATCGGTCGGGTATGTTGAATGAAATCACTCATTCCATCTCAACATATCAGAACACAAATATACGCGCGGTAAAAATAGATGTAAAAGATTCCATGTTCGAAGGAACCATCATGATTAATGTAAAGAATACGGAACATTTGGAGCGTATCATTGAGAGACTCAAGAAAATTAAAGGTGTATTACTAACAAAACGAATGGGAGAATGAATCGAGGAGATTTAAAAGATGAATAAACACGGAGCTAAAACTTATACAAAGAGAGATATTGTGAAGCGAGTTGCCAATGCCTGCAATGAAGACCTGAATAGCACTTCGAAGCGTGTTAACAGGATATTTGATGCTATTCGTGAGATCATGATAAGCGCTGATCCGTCAGTGCGGATCGAAATTCGGGACTTCGGTGTATTTGAAGTGAAACCCACTAAATCGAAATCGAAAGCTCGAAATCCAAAGTCAGGTGAGATCGTTTACGTACCATCTCACCGCAAAACTCATTTCAAGCCAAGCAAATTACTGAAGAAATTTCTCTCACAACCACTGGACGGGAAATTTATATTTGGAATCGACACAAAAATGAATTCAAACATCTAAGGCGAATTTCGTGTCTAGTCTCAAGCGTATTCTTGGAATTGATTATGGATCGAAACGAATCGGCATTGCTGTGTCTGATCCACTCGGGATTATTGCACAAGGTGTTTCGGTAGTTGCAAACTCCTCAACGATGATTAATGAGATCAAAAAGCTCGTTCATGAATATGACGTCGAGATGATTGTTGTCGGGATGCCTTTCAATTTAAAGGGTGAAAAAGGAATCAAGGCGGATGAAGTTGATAGATTCATTTCCCAAATTGAGAAAGAATTACAGATTGAAGTAGTTTGCCTTGATGAGCGTCTTACATCTAAAATGGCTCATCAAACGCTAAGGGATATGGAAGTAAAAAAGAAAAAAAGGCAAGACAAGGGAACTATCGATAAAATGGCAGCGGCGTTAATCCTTCAGGGATATTTAGATAGTCATTAGATGGAAAAAATTCAGGCAAATATAAGGTCATCGGACAGTAGTGAATGGAAACAAGTTAAGTTGCTGCTTCCATACCTCGGTAGTTGGATTATTCATCATAAGTTTATTACGGTGATGTTAATTGTTGTAATTGTTACTGCCATTGAATATCTTTCATTGCCATCAAAAGATGAGATTGTACGGTTACGCAGAGTCAATCCTCGGCTGACCGCGTTAATGGAACAAAGGAAAGAAGAATCGCTCGATAAAGGCAAGAAAATTACATTTCGTCAGCAGTGGATACCGCTATCTCAGATGAGCGATAATATCAAACATGCAGTGATTGTTTCTGAAGATGGTACGTTCTATGTGCATGAAGGCATTGATTGGTACGAGGTAAAGGAATCAATTAAAAAAGATATTCAAAAGGGGAAATTCGTTCGTGGTGCGAGCACAATAACTCAGCAATTAGCTAAAAATCTTTTTCTCTCAACATCAAAAGATCCAATACGAAAATTGAAAGAGATAATAATAGCTACGATGTTAGAAGATGAGTTATCGAAGGCAAGAATTTTAGAGTTATATCTGAATATTATTGAATGGGGAGAGGGTATCTTCGGTGTTGAAGCCGCCTCATTAACATTTTTTGGTAAACACGCTTCTGAATTAACCCGCGAAGATGCCGCCCGATTGGCGGCTGTGCTGCCAAGTCCGTTACGCCATAAGCCAAACCTCGACAGCCGATATGTCAGGTACCGAAAAAATATTATCCTTGCACGTTTAGAAGCACGGGGTTGGTGATGATGATTAAATTATGGCTGATGAAAGTGATTTTTTTGAGGGGAAGAGTCTGAATGAATTTTCATGATGTTAATCTTATTATCGAGCACGGCGAAGGTTTCACAATCGAGTTTAAGCGTAGAATTTCTTCACCGGAAAAAATTGCCCGTACGATTATCTCTTTTGCCAATACAAAAGGCGGAACCATGCTTTTCGGTGTTGATGATGATAGTTCAATTGTCGGCGTTGAAAGTGAAAAGTCCGAAGTCGAGCTGATCGAAATGGCCGGAAAAGATTTCATCGATCCACCCATTCATACACAAATTGATATTGTGCCGTTTGACGGAAAAGATGTTATCGTTTGTCATATAGCAGAAAGTACAACGAAGCCGCATTATTTCTTGGGGCAACAAGACCGGCTTAATGGTGAAAATACTCGTGTCTATATTCGGGTGAATGATAAAACAGTTATGGCGAGCAAAGAGGTTGTGAAGATTCTCCAGGATGAAAATCCCAATGCTCCCCCATTGAAAATGATGATTGGGGAAAATGAGCGGAGATTGTTTCAACACCTAGAGCAACGAGAGAGAATCACCGTGAGCGAGTTTGGAAGACTTGTGAATATCAGCGACCGGCGAGCATCGCGAATTCTGGTTCGGCTTGTTCGGGCTGGTGTTATCAGAATTCACACGCATGAAAAGGAAGAATTTTATACATTAGCATATGATGGAAAGTATTGATAGATAGAAATTTCGTATCTATTATAGAATGCAGTCATTTCAATTAATGAAAAGGATCAACGCAAAATCAACTCATCCGCCTAAGGTGGATTAAATCGAAGGTGTTAGATAATGGTAAAAACTCTTAAACAAGCTGAAGAAATACTAAAGATTATTTCCGAGAATGGAAGTGATTTAATCGTTGTGACCGACATCCAGGGGAAACGTGTTTCTGCTAATTCGGCATACGAAGAATTCATCGGAGATGCAGTGACAATGGTTGGAACTGAATATTTTCGAGAAGTTCATCCTGATGACAAGGAACAAATCAAATCTCATTTTCAGACATCTATAGAATCGGGAACAGCAGAGAAGTTTACGTATCGTCTTATCCTGTCAGACGGGAGCACACATATTTTGGAATCAAAGATAATCCGCATTTTTGATGAAAAGAAAAGGCCGATAAATTTAATTATTTTTTCACGTGATATCACTGAGCTGGTACAGTCACAGAAAGAACTTCGATTACTTGCACATGCTGTTGGTTGTACAAAGGATGCCTTCACGTTGACCGATCTGAAGAACAATATTCTTTACGTCAATCCTGCTACGTGTGAAATGTACGGATACACCGAAGAGGATTTAATTGGTAAGAATGTGAATATCCTCCGCTCTCCAAATAATCATGGCGATCTAAATCAAGAAATATTACAAGCAACAATACAGGGTGGATGGAATGGCGAGCTTTTTAATTGCCGGAAAGATGGAACGGAATTTCCGGTTGAGCTTTGGACTTCTGTAGTTCACGACGATGCCGGTGAGCTAGTTGGTATGGTTGGTGTAGCTCGTGATCTTAGCAAACGGAGACATGCCGAAGAACAATTACAGGCAACTGCAAATAGATTACAATTAACACTAGATAATTTGAATATTATTGCATACGAACTTGATAAAGATGGAAAATTTGTTTTATCTCGGGGAAAGGGTCTGGAGAAATTAGGACTTAAACCAGACCAGATTGTCGGTGAGTCGTTATTTGATGTTTACAGGGAGTATCCAACTATCACCGAAGCATTAATGAAAGCTTACAAAGGTAATCCCCAACAATTTGAAGTTGAAGTTGGTGGTGTAGTCTGGTCGGCTAATTTCATCCCGATGAAAAATGCTGATGGAAAAATAGAGCAGGTATTTGGTACAGCGGTCGACATCACCGAGCGGAAACGTGTGGAGGAGAGATTGAGCCATGAAACAGAATTGTGGCACACCTTAATGGATAATATTCCAGATACAATATATTTCAAAGATCTGCATTCACGTTTCACAGAGATCAACAAAGCACAGTGTCAAATTTTGGGAATTCAGAATGCAGAAGATGCGATCGGTAAAACCGATGCAGATTTCTTCGCACCTGAACATGCAAAAAAAGCCCTCACCGATGAAAAACAAGTTATTATTTCGGGAATGCCCATGCTCGGTAGAGTTGAAAAAGTTACGACAAAGGGTGGCAGAGTACGGTGGTTCTCAACGACCAAAGTTCCAATGCATGATAAAAGAGGTGACATAATTGGTATCATCGGCAGTTCAAGGGATATCACTGAAATCAAGCAAGCTGAGGAACTGGAATCTGCACTTTACCGTATTGCAGATGAAACAAACTCTGCAGCAGATTTACATAAATTGTTTACAGCGATTCATAGCATCATCAGTGTGTTGATGTACACGAGAAATTTTTATATCGCCCTTTACGATAAAGAAAAAGATATTCTTTCTTTCCCATATTTTGTTGATGAAGTTGATGTTGTACCACCTGAACCAAGCAGAGTAGGACGTGGTTTAACCGCTTATATACTTAGAAGTGGTAAATCACTTCTCTGCGACAAAGCAATGAGTGATGAATTGAAAAAAAGTGGGGAAGCAGAGCTTGTTGGTGCCCCATCACCAATTTGGTTGGGAGTTCCACTTGTTGTTGAAGGAAAAACCATCGGAGCTATGGTCGTTCAACATTATTCTGACCCGAAAGCTTATGGTGAGCATGAGAAACAGATTCTCGAGTTTGTTTCGACTCAGGTAGCGAAAGCAATAGACCGCAAACAAACAGCGGATGCTTTGAGAGAGAGTGAAGATCGTTACCGTGCGTTTGTTGAACAAAGTTCAGAAGGGATCTGGCGCTTCGATTCGGATCCGCCGATTCCAATTACACTTCCGGAAGAAAAACAGATTGCACTTTTCTATGAAGGTGCTTATATCGCTGAGTGCAACGATGCGATGGCACAGATGTACGGTTTCTCGAGGGCAAGCGATTTTGTGGGCACCAAACTCAGGAATATGCTCGTTCCTGATGATCCACAAAATTTAGAAGTTGTTCGCTCATTCATCCGATCAGGTTATAGACTGATTAACGCCGAGACTCGTGAATTTGATAAAGATGGGGATGTAAAGATCTTTACTAACAATCTTGTAGGAATAATTGAAGATGGAGCTTTGCGTGGCGCCTGGGGTACACAGCTAGACGTTACTGACCGTAGGCAAGCGGAAGAGCGTTTGAAGCAATCCGAAGAAAAATATCGGACGTTGTTTGAAGATTCACAAGACTGCATCATCTTGAGTACACCGGAAGGCAGACTGGTTGATATTAATCCGGCAGGTGTCGAGCTTTTTGGATATTCTTCGAAAGAAGAAATGCTGAAAGTTGGTCATGCACGGGAATTATATTATAATCCTGATGACCGGGATACATTCATGAGCCATTTAGCCCAGCATGCGTTTGTCAAAGACCTTGAAATTGCAGTTAAGCGAAAAGATGGGGATAAGAGGATCGTACTCGAAAACTCATCTACTATCCATGATGTTGATGGCAACGTTGTTGGATATCGTTCGTTCCTACGTGACATGACTGAACGAAAAAATCTTGAAGATCAGCTACGTCAATCACAAAAGATGGAAGGAATAGGTACTTTAGCAGGAGGAATTGCTCACGAATTCAATAATCTGCTTGGAATAATATTGGGGTATGCTTCAATTCTAGAAACTGGTAAACAGGACCAGCAGCGAGTTGTTCAAGGTGTGGAGACGATTAAGAAAGCTGTGCAGCGAGGTGCCGATCTTGTTCGTCAACTATTGACCTTCGCCCGAAAAGGCGAAACAACGTTCGGTTCTGTTGACGGGAATGAGATTGTAACAGAATTGATAGAAATGCTTAGACAAACTTTTCCTAAAACGATTACGATCTCCAGCCGGCTTGAAGAGAATCTGCCGCCAATTGTTGCTGATTCAAGCCAATTACATCTTGCGCTTCTCAATCTATGCGTAAATGCGCGCGATGCTATGATAGATGAGAAAGCCAGTGGTAGTGGTGTTGGAACACTGACAATCGAGACAAGAATAATTAAAGGAGATTTGCTCCATCAAAAATTCCCCGATGCCAGTGCTGATGATTATGTTGCATTTAGGGTAAATGATACTGGTATTGGGATGGATGAAGAAACAAGGAGCCGCATGTTCGAACCGTTCTTTACAACAAAAGGATTAGGCAAAGGAACAGGTTTAGGGCTTGCGGTTGCATATGGTGTAATTAACAGTCATCATGGGTACGTTGATGTAGAAAGCACAAAAGGTATTGGCACAAACTTTACACTTTATTTTCCTGCTGCTGAACGAATCTCCGTTGCAGAGATACTACCTAAAGAAAAAGAACAACTGACCCCAAAAGGAAATGAAACAATTCTTATTGTTGAAGATGAAGAAATGCTTGCAAATTTATTGAAGGGGATCTTAGAAGATCAAGGATACAAAGTGATCACTGCAAACGATGGGCAGGATGGACTTGAAAAATATCAACAGAATAAGGATGATATCCAAATAATTTTATCAGACATGGGTTTACCACGTTTGGGTGGTTATGAAATGTTCATGAAGATGAAAGAGTTAAATCCGAATGTGAAGGCAATCCTTGCGAGCGGATATTTTGAACCTAATTTGAAGATCGAACTGGTCAACGCCGGTGCCAAAGATTTCATTCAAAAACCATACGTCACGGAGATCATTATCCAGCGCATCCGTGAAGTACTTGATGAAAAATAGTGAGTGGGAAATTATAGCCGACTGTTTGCAACCGATTTGCTTTTTGTTTTTACTTTTCTGATAAATTCGAACACAGCAATTCCAAATGCAACAGCTGCGTTAAGCGATTGTTTCATTCCATACATCGGAATCTCGACCGATAAATCGGCTTCTGCAATTATCCCCTTTGATACTCCGGTGATTTCATTTCCTACTATTAAACAGATTGGGAATGAATCTATTGGTAATTCAAAGTAGGGAATACTTTTATCGGTATGCTCAAGTAAACAAATTCGTATTCCTTCGGATTTAAGATGAGAGAGTAATGGGAGAGCATCTTTGTGATATTCCCATATAACCGATTTGGTTGCCCCTAACGCAGTCTTCTCGATCTCCTTTCTTGGTGGATGAGGTGTATAACCGCAAAGAAATAGTTTTGCGATTCGTGCACCGTCGGCCGTTCTGAAAATTGAGCCGACATTATAGAGACTTCTGATATTATCAAGCAAACAATATACAGGAAAACGATTTTCCTTTTCCAGTTGTTCAATCGTGTAACGACTGCGGGCGATTTCTTCGTGCGTTAGTTTTCGCATAAGCAATAATATAATGATTTTGTTGGAATTGATTTCACTTATTGATTACTTATCGATAATTTCGTATATTAATCCGACCTGAAATCCTTTTAAAATCACAAAATTTGAAGAAATTAGTCATCGCAGTAGATGGTCCTGCCGCATCAGGCAAGAGTACCACTTCCAAATTAGTCGCAAAGGATTTAGGATATCTATACGTAGATACAGGTGCGATGTACAGGGCGATGACGTTAAAAGTACTTCAGCACGAAATAAATCTTGAGGCAGAGGAAAGAATTTCTCGGCTTGCTGAGAAGACAAACATCCGATTGGAACAGCACGACGATCAGTTGAAAGTGTTCCTCGACAGTAAAGAGGTAACTCGTGCGATCCGCAGTCGAGCGGTCACGAACGCGGTAAGTGCTGTAAGTGCAATAAAAAAAGTTCGTGAAGTGATGGTGCGGGAACAGCGCCGTATAGGTGTCAATGGCGGAATAGTTTTGGATGGAAGAGATATTGGAACGGTGGTTTTTCCAAATGCCGACATGAAGATTTTTATGATGGCGAATGTCAACGAGCGAGCAAGCCGTCGGCAGAAAGACTTGATAAAAGAAGGTGTCGATGTATCTCTTGAAGAGTTGGTCGAAGAGATAAACGAGCGAGATCGAAAAGATTCGAAAAGAAATATAAGTCCACTTCGAAAAGCGGATGATGCAATCATTCTTGATACCACCAATTTGACGATTGCAAAACAGGTAAAGTTTATTGTGAACAAGGCAAATGAGATTATAGATAAAAGATGAAAGTACGGATAGATGAAAGTGCGGGTTTCTGTTGGGGTGTCATTAGAACAATCGATATTGCAGAATCGGAACTAAAAGTAAATCATCCCGGTGAGAAATTGTATGTTCTCGGTGACATCATTCACAATTTGATGGAGATCGAACGTTTAGAGAAGAAAGGTCTCAAAACGATCACACATGCAGTTCTATCCAATATCGGAGATGGGAAAGTTTTAATTCGCGCGCACGGTGAACCGCCATCTACGTTTGAAAGGATTAAAGGGCTGGGCATCAATCTAGTTGATGCAACATGCCCGGTTGTGAAAAAGGTGCAGGAGCGTATCCGAAAATTTTATGAGAACGGCTACCAGGTTGTGATCTATGGGAAGATAGATCACGCAGAGGTAATCGGTTTAGTAGGACAAACAAATGGCGAAGCGATTGTTATCAAATCGCTTACAGAGATTGATAAAGTTGATTTAAATCGGAAAACAGTTTTGTTTTCCCAGACAACGATGGACAAGCAAACTTTTTATCAATTAAAAGAAGAATTTCAAAAACGAATAAAAGAAGTAATAGTTGAATCGTTCGAAGAGCAGGCAAAAGAATTTCAGGCAAAAGATACGATCTGCGGTCAGGTTTTCGGGCGGGATAAGAAGCTTCGTGAGTTCGCAAGTCAGAATGACATAATGATTTTTGTTGCGGGCAGAAGCAGCTCGAACGGTAAGGTGTTGTTTCATATTTGCCAGGAAGCAAATACTCGAACGTACTTCGTCGAAAATGAATCTGAATTAAAAAAGGAATGGTTTGATGGTGTTGAAACGGTTGGCATTAGCGGAGCAACCTCAACACCCCAATGGGTTATGGAACGCGTAAAATTAAAAATTGAAGAAATGGTTTTCGCACCCCAACCAGTTTCAGTATAGAGTTTATTGGTCATCGTAAATTATATTATTCAAAAACCTTCAAAGTTTACCGTGACGGTAAGTGTTTGATGACTGCACACCGGCATGGTGAGAACTTTGATATATTTTTATAAATGTTATTAGTTACATTTTAGGAGATTTAATGGAAGTAGAGCACAACGGTTCCATAGTTCAGACAACACCCACACCGAATTCCCCAACGGATTCGAAAATAAACCCACCGACAAAATCTAACGGATACAAATTCAGTCTTGCAAACATCGAAGAGCGTGAATATTCTGAACAAGAATACAAAGAGCTTGCCAAGCTCTATGATAATACTTTCAGTAATATTAAAGAGGCACAAATCATTAAAGGCAAGATCGTCGCAATCAACGATAGTAGTGTTGCCATCGATATTGGATTCAAGTCGGAAGGTCTTGTTCCGATCACTGAATTTCCGAACATCGACGAGCTGAGTCCGGGTGATGAGATAGAAGTATTTCTTGAGAGTGTGGAGAACAAAGATGGACAGCTTGTGCTTTCGCGTAAGCGTGCAGATTTCATACGAACATGGGAGCGTATTGTTAAAGCATATGAAACAGGTGAAGTTCTTCAGGGCAAAATCGCCCGCCGTATCAAAGGCGGTTTGGTTGTTGATCTGATGGGTCTCGATGCATTCTTACCCGGTTCCCAAATCGATATAAAACCCGTTCGGGATTTCGATCAGTTTATCGGTAAGACGATGGAATTTAAAGTTGCAAAAATAAACCACCCGAATGAAAATGTTGTCGTCAGCCATAAAGTTCTCATCGAAGCAGAGATGCAAGAGCAGAGGAGTGCGATTCTTGGCAGTCTGGAAAAAGGTCAGGTGCTTGAAGGCACAGTTAAAGCTATTACTGATTTCGGTGTGTTTGTTGATCTAGGCGGTGTGGATGGTCTTATTCATATCACCGACCTCTCGTGGGGTCGAATCAACCATCCATCTGAAATTGTGAAGCTCGACCAGACAATTAATGTTGTTGTTATCGATTTTGATGAAGCAAAGAAACGTATCTCACTTGGATTAAAACAACTTCAACCGCATCCATGGGAAAATATCGAAACTAAGTATCCAGTTGATACGAAAGTTACCGGTAAAGTTGTTTCATTAGCAGATTACGGTGCATTTATTGAAATTGAAAAAGGAATTGAAGGGCTAATCCATATCTCTGAAATGAGCTGGACTCAGCATATAAAACATCCATCGCAGATTGTCTCCATGGGACAAATGCTTGATGCAGTAATCTTAAGTTTGGATAAAGAAAATAAGAAGATATCTCTCGGTATGAAGCAGCTTGAGCCGGATCCATGGCTTACTCTTTTACAAAAATATCCAATCGATTCCAAACATGTCGGCACAGTCCGCAACTTGACAAACTTTGGTGTTTTCGTTGAACTAGAAGAAGGAGTTGATGGTTTAGTGCATATCTCTGATTTATCGTGGACGAAAAAAATACGACATCCGGGCGAAGTTGTGAAGAAAGGTGAGAGAATGGATGTTACTATCCTTGGAGTGGATGTTGAACAACGCCGGATCTCTCTCGGACATAAACAGGTGAAAGATAATCCGTGGGATAGTTTCGCCGAAATGTATAAAGTCGGAACTGAGACTAACGGAAAGATTGTACGCATTATCGAGAAAGGTGTTATTGTTGAATTGCCTTTAGGTGTAGATGGATTTGTTCCCGTCTCTCAGCTTGCGATGACGCAAGTTAAGAATATCGCCGATCAATTCCATATAAGCGATGAGCTTCCGTTAAGGGTTGTTGAATTCGATAAGGAGAGTAAAAAAATTGTACTCTCGGTAGTCGAATATTTGAAACACACGGAACAAAAAGCAATCGATGAGTATGTAGGAAAACATAAACTTCCACCTATGACGTTAAAAGAAGTTGTTGAGATTCCAACCAAGCCAATTGAAGTCCCGCCTGAGGAATTCAGTGATACACCGACGTCAGATTTCATGATATAAGATTGAATAATCAACTGCAGGATCAAAGAGTTGTCTTTTTAGACAACTCTTTGTATTTTAAACCATGAAGAAAGTCGCATTCCAAACGCTTGGATGTAAATTAAACTTTGCCGAAACTTCCACCATCGGTCGTCAGTTTATCGAGCGAGGTTTCGATATAGTTGATGCTGATATGGCTGCTGATGTATTTATTTTAAATACGTGCAGTGTTACCGAGCGTGCAGATCGAGAATGCAGGCAGCTTATCCGGCGCACTCTTCGCCGATCACCAAATGCTTATATCATCGTCGTTGGTTGTTATTCACAGTTGCAGCCCGATGAGATCGGCTCCATAGATGGTGTTGATCTCGTTCTCGGCTCAAAGGAAAAATTTAACATATTTCAGTACACTAACGGTTTTGCAAAAAAAGGTATCCCTCAGGTTTTTGTTTCCTGTGTGGATGAAGAGATGGATTTCAATCCGGCATTTTCCGCGGAGGTGGGTGGGCGTACGCGCGCTTTCTTGAAAGTACAGGATGGCTGTGATTATAATTGTGCATTTTGTACCATTCCGCTTGCACGCGGTGAAAGCAGAAGCAGCACAATTTCGGATGTTGTGCGGCAGGTGAATCTGATTGCAGATCAAGGTTATAAAGAAATTGTTCTCACAGGTGTAAATGTTGGTGATTATGGGAAAAAGGGCGGCACAAGTCTATTAGAATTGATGAAAACACTTGAGCATGCTGTAAATATCGAGCGAATCCGCATCAGTTCCATTGAGCCGAATATTCTAACTAAAGAGATGGTTGATTTAGTTCTTCAATCCGAAAAATTCTGCAACCATTTTCATATACCTCTTCAAAGCGGCAGCGATTCCATCCTTAAAAATATGCGGCGAAGATATCTCACGCATGAATATCGAGATTTAATAATTTACATCAGGGATATCGATCCTGACGCCGGTATTGGGGCGGATGTTATTGTTGGTTTCCCCGGTGAAACGGATAAGATGTTTGATGAGACACAGCAATTTTTGTCAGACCTCTCATTATCATATCTACATATATTTACGTATTCTAAACGAGCGAATACACTTGCGGCGGGAATGCCGAACGAAGTGGAACCGAGGATTCGCTTCATGCGAAGCGAACTCCTTCGCCATTTAGGCGTTCTCAAACGACATGCATTCAATAATTCTTTCCTCGGTGAATCTTTACCCGTACTATTCGAAGGGAAAATGAATGATGGCTCAATCTCCGGTCTAACTTCAAATTATATTCGTGTTGAGACAAAGAGTAATAATTCAGTCGTCAATAAGATTTTTAATGTTAAAATTTCTTCGGTTAAAGAAGAACATTGCGTTGGCGAGATCATAGACTTCCAACCGCAAAATCCTAATCCAACAGTGAGGAAATTTGAATCTTCAATTTCTATTTAATAAGTTGTAATATAAACCTTAGGAGTTTTAATGAAATCGATAATCATCATAATATCATCGGCACTGTTTTTATCAAATAATGTCTTTGCTCAATTTTCTTACAAACAAAAAGACGATGGCTTGCTGAGTAGAAATCTTCAGGAATTTTCTTTCGGAAGTGAGACAAATTCAGGGGAAAAGAAAAACATTGCAATCGCCGCAGTTTATTCTTTACTCCTACCCGGTATGGGTGAGTTATATGCAGGCAATTATGGGCGTGGTAAATATTTTACTATCGCTGAAGGTGCGCTCTGGCTTACGCTATTCGGTGTCGATCAATATGGAAGGTGGCTTCAGAAAGATGCCCGTAATTTTGCTGTCCAGCATGCCGGCGTTTCATTGGCAGGGAAGAATGATAAATATTTTATCGACATAGGTGATTATCAATCTATTCAAGAATACAACCAGGAATTGCTTCGGAGGCGGAACCCATATCAATTATATGGCGAGCATTCATCAGAGGCATGGAGCTGGGATACCCGAATCAACATGGATAATTTTAGAAACATGCGTATCTCAAGCGACGAGGTGTTCAATAACACAAAGTTTATCGCCGCAGCCATTGTTATTAATCATGTCATCAGCGCCATAGATGCTGCTATGCTTGTAAGATCATATAATAAATCGTTAAGCGATATGGGATTTCCGGATATCCATGCAAGTGTTATCGGTGGCTTTACGAATCCAAATGGAATCAGAATTTCAATCTCGAAAAGTTTTTAGAAGTATCATCTCCAAAAATATTCATAAAGAGATCTTTTTGGGTAAGTGAACATCATGCGAAACATCAAGCTAATTGTGGAGTACGATGGCATAAACTATGTCGGCTGGCAGCGGCAAGAGAATGGAAAAAGTATTCAGGGCGAGATTGAATCGGTTCTCAGTCAGGTTCTTCGGGAGAAAGTCAATGTTATTGGTGCGGGTAGAACTGATGCAGGTGTTCATGCCCGAGGACAGGTTGCCAATTTCAGAACCGAATCTAATCTTGATTTATCTGAAACAAAAGGTGGATTGAACGGATTAATTCCCGATGATATTGTCGTTCACAATGTCGAAGAAGTTCCGATTGATTTTCATGCACGGTATAGTGCGAAGGAGCGGCAGTATTCTTATTTGATCACCAGAGTACCATCTGCACTGATACGAAATTATTCATGGCTCGTGAAATTTCCACTCGATGTTGAATTGATGCAGAAGGCAGCGGATACACTTATTGGTAAACATGATTTTGAATCGTTCTGTAAAGCAAATTCCGATGTTGATAATTATTACTGTACTGCAACTTCGGCATCATGGCATCAGGAAGGATCGCTACTTATATTCATGATTAATGCCGATCGCTTCCTGCATGGTATGGTAAGAGCGCTCGTGGGAACTATGGTTGACGTAGGCAGAGGTTACACGACATTTGAAAATTTTTTAAAGATACTTGAGAAGAAAAACCGTGCTGAAGCAGGAATGTCGGCACCGGCTAAAGGTTTAGTTTTAGAAAAAGTAATATATTGAACAAAACCACACGAAGTACTCATCCCTCTCCCTTCTCTAAAATTAGAGAAGGGGGAGGGTTTGGGTGGGGGTTGAGTTCGGAAATTATTGAAACAATCAAAGGAGTAGTTATGAACAAGCGTAAAATATTTATTGCATCAGTTATTGTCGCCTTTCTAACATTGGTCGGAATCCAATGCGGCACTCTAAATACACTCAACATATTTCCTGATTCGGAAGATATTCGGCTCGGCAAACAGCTTGACGAGGAGATAAAGAAAGATCCAAAACAATATCCGCTCTTGACGGACCGACCGCACATTAAACAGTATGTGGTGGATATTGGAAACAAAGTACTTTCTTCTCCTAAAATTGAGAGGCGCGGGGTGTATGCGTACCAGTACGAAATCATACATGACGACAGCACGATAAATGCTTTCTGCACACCGGGCGGGTATATTTATGTTTATACCGGTTTGATGAAGTTCGTTGATAATGAAGCAACGCTCGCAGGCATACTCGGTCACGAAATTGCACACGCCGAGCGCCGCCATGCCACCAACCGTATGACCAAAGCGTACGGTGCACAAATACTGCTCGGATTAATTTTGGGTGAGAAACCATCGCAGGTGGCTGAGATAACTGCAAATCTTTTCACCGGACTTGCACTACTTGCAAACAGTCGCAGCGATGAATCCGAGGCGGATGAATGGTCGATGAAATACCTTGCAAGCACGCCATATTATCCCGGTGCGATTACATATTTCTTTGAGAAGATGCAGCAGAAACGGGGCGGTAAAGGTGGCGGTACTCTTGAGAAGTTCCTCTCCACGCATCCACTCGATGAGGATAGGATTGCCCACGTGAATCAAATTCTTTCGGGTATGGGAAATCCAAAACCGACGGAGGCGAACATTTTCGCTGCTCAATATCAAGCGATAAAGAAGGAATTACCGTAAAGATTTAACCAGATAATATTTCTCGGGATCAGCTTGAACCGTGGGTTAGGCGGTTTCCTTTGATTTCTTGTAGTGTAATACTAGCTCGCTATAGGCCTCGTCCGTATATGAACTAGTGTCCTCATTAATTGCATCAAGCAAATCCTTTGGTGCATTTCCGTCATGTTCGGAATTTGCACTCTTAAGCCTAGCAGTTTTAATCATTGATGAAAGGGGTGCAATGCGCTTTTCAAATTCTTCGACATCCTGAATGTTTTGTTTGAGAACAAATAACGCCGATTGCAAAATTCGGTAACCCAAGAGAAGTATCATTCCAAGAGAAACTGAGACACTGGTATCGACATCTTGTAATATGAAGAACCGCCGCTTATTGTCAGCATCATCACGCATTTTTGATACAAGCACTTCAAAATTACCGTGCGTACCAAAGTCTGATGTATAGTCGTAAAGAATAAGGAGATGTTTGAGGTGAATATATTTATCAGTGAGATATTTCTCTGGGACACTAAACTTGCTGGTAAATATTTTGCGTGTTTTTTGGCTGTCAAACTTGTCGAGCCAAAATTTTGCTCGTTCATTAGAACTTTGAATCTTTGCCAAGTAGCAGGTGTACTCAATAGCACGTCTCAATGACATTAAGCTGATGTCATGAAAGCCAACTGAGGTCATTAAATAAGATACTACCCAACTCTGGAAAGCTCCAAATAGCATAAGGGATGAGGAATATTCCCACTCAACTGCTGTATTAAGATTTAAACGCTTTCCGATAAGTTCTTCAAATAAATCGCGGAGTGTCTCAGCAGCTATATAAGTTTCTGGAAGGCCTTTGTTAACCTTTTCAAAATTAGATCGCATTAATTCGACTTCGCGATAGAAAGAATTCAAACAGATTTGATTTTGCATATTGATGCCCTCACATATCATCTCTAATCAGAAATTCTATTTATTATCTTCAACGTTTATATTGATAGTACGATCAAAAGGATTTTGATTTCTATATCTATCCGGTAAATTACCTATAGCGATTACAGTTCCATTACTAAAGGTCAACAAACTTCGGACAATAGTTCTATTCCAACTCCAACCACCATCATCCCAAGTGGTTTCTTGATATTGCCATATTTCGATATTGGCACCAGTAGAATCTACAAATGCAGCTTTTTTAAGGGGTTTACCGACACTGCTTATTACTTGTTCCTTCGACATACCAAGTTCAATCTTTTCAGCAATTTTCGATGTAGTTGCACAACTCTCTAAAATAATGAAAGATGCCAAGATCAATAATTTGTATCCTTTCACAAAATACTCCTTTCTGCAGGCTAACTATTAATATATGATTTCAATATAACACTCTTTTCTTTTATACTGCTGGCATAACATCCGACTGTAAAATACTCAATAACTCTTTTACATTCAAACATGTGGTAAAATTCTACTTCTACTATCTACTGCAACCGATCATTATAATTCGCCCACGCTCAATCCGTCTGCTTGAGCCACTGATTAGGGTGCTTCTTGGTGTAAGCCCAATCAATTGATGTGTTCAAGGCGTAATGAGAACCTGAAGTCTTCTTGATATGCTTGATAAACCGGAATGTGAATCCCGTTGTTCTGCACGATCGAAAGTATTCGATCCCGGTTGTCAGATGAGATCCGACATCCAAGGATTACCTCGGCTAACGCTGCGCAACCGATCGAGATAGAGGAATCTGCGTTGTCCCATCTAATCAAGCGATATTCTTGCTCGTAAATCCAGTCTCTGGACTTGGTTGTTATCAAGGTCATTAGGTCATTCTCCCCGTTACCAGATAGCATGGATTGGAAGAAGTTCATCTGTGGCATTTCCTCTGCATAATCAACTTTGTGCAGGTCGATGAGATCGGAGTGTCGAGCACGTTCATTTTGTATGTCTACGGTAGCAGACATGTTGATGCCTACACAGAAACCTTTGTGGTGGTCCGCATAATGAGCCCACATCAACAGACTCTGGCGAAAAGGGGTAAGAGAGCATATGCCGAATTTGTTGTAGTTAGTTCTAATAATATGATTGTTGAACCAATCGGTGTGGTGAGGATCAGATCGGATTTCCTGCAAGCGCTTCTCTGCAAGACGGTTTCGTTCGGTTGTTGGTAGGTGGGCAAATTCCCGAGAAAGGAAATCTTGGGCCCACTGTACAGCTAAGTCCGAATGTAGCCCGCTCAAATCAAAGTGCAACGAGGAATCGAAAGGGTCGTCGAAGTATCGAGCCGAGGAGAACCAGAGTTCTGTATTTTGGAGCGTCCTGAGATGAAAGCCCGACTGGTCAAAATATCGGTACTTATAAAGGATCGGAGGAGTTTCCTCTAATCGCGTGATTGGTTTAGTCATGTCGTTTACAGATTTACCCTTCTTCTCTTTGCGTACAATTTAGTAAATATCAGGTTTAAGGTCAAGCGCTCTCCATGTTGTGAAGGAGTTCTACTCCTGAACTACCTTTGCAGGTCGGGAGATGATCTCCCTCCCAACAGGTGCTTGTAGTCCTGAAATAAATTTCCAAGATTGGCATGTCGTTGTGAAAAGGGAGCTATCCCCAAAGTAGATTTGGGGTGGTAGCCGCAACCTTCAGGTTGCGTTTCTGCAATGTTTTTGCAGACATAAAGTCTGCGGCTACTTGATGCCTTTTTTGTCCGGGAAATCTTATCGTTTGATTTCCATCCCACTTTCTCGTAAATTGCAACCATGAAATTTGTAATTTCCTCAAAAACAGGGGTATAAAACAGTTACAACATGCTTTCGCAAATCGTTGGCAATCTAATTTTTATACTTCTCCTTGTCTTCGCAAACGGATTTTTTGTTGCGGCTGAGTTTGCTATTGTTAAAGTGCGAATCACCCAAATCAGCGAGCATGTAAAACGCGGCAGACATGCGGCAACATTGGCTCATCACATACTTGAACACTTAGACTCATACCTATCAGCTTGCCAGTTGGGAATAACCTTCACAAGTTTAGGTTTGGGCTGGGTAGGCGAACCGATGCTTGCCGAAATGTTCCGTCAGCCGTTCATGGCTATGGGTATTATGAGCGAACAAATGCTTCATCTTGTTTCGTTTATAATCGGATTCGGTCTGCTGACTTTTTTACACATCGTTCTCGGTGAACAAGCACCTAAGATGCTTGCAATCCAGAAAGCTGAAACGACGACATTCATAGTTTCAATCCCGCTGCAATTATTCTACCAGATTTTCAAACCGGTAATCTGGGTGCTCAATAAAAGTTCTAACGGTGTTCTTAAACTTCTCGGCTTTAACCCGGTAAGTCCCAACGAGCTTGTTCATTCCGCCGAAGAACTGGAACTGATGGTGGATGAGGGTGCGCGCACGGGAGTTCTCACCAAAACCGAGCAGGAACTGATCTCGAGTATCTTCGAGTTTTCAAACACAACCGTGAAAGAAATTATGGTGCCTCGTACGGATGTCGTGGCAATCAACTATAACACTCCGAGAGAAAGATTGATACAGATTGTAACTGAAGAAGGTTACTCGCGTATGCCCGTGTATAAAGACTCGCTTGATAATGTAGTCGGTCTGATTTATACAAAAGACTTAATTAGTTTATTGGAGCATCGCGACCTGATTGTATTGCATGATATAATTCGCCCTGCTTACTTTGTCCCTGATGCGATCAAGATCAGTAAATTGATGAAAGAACTTCAGGATCGGAAAATGCACATGGCAATTGTTGTTGATGAGTTCGGCGGTACGCAAGGGATTGTGACTATGGAAGATATTCTTGAAGAGATTGTTGGCGAGATTCACGATGAGTATGACGAGGTGTTGAAGGATATTGAACAAGCAACCGATGGTTCGGCATTAATTAATACACGAATGAATATTAACGACTTCAATGAAAAGTTTGGAGGAGAAATTCCTGAAGACCCCGAATATGAAACCCTCAACGGTTTTCTCTCGAAAATCACCGGTCATTTACCGGAAATGAATGAAGAAATCCGTTATAATAATTTGCAGTTCACTGTTATGAAGAAAAGCCAGCGCCGGATCAGGCAGGTAAAGGTGAAGAAAATATCATTTCCTTCACAATCTAAATAATATCGATGTACTTTTGCGTATCTATCCGTCTCGCGCTGATAAATTCCTGATATTTTTCGATGATCATAATGAATAAAGAAAAAATCTCATATAATATTCTCCTGCTCGGCATTATAGCGATTCCCTTTGATATTGTTTGGGAAATAAGTTTAGTTCGGATAACGATATCAGAAATATTATTATCGCTCGGAATACTATTGACTTTTATTGATTTGATCAAATATCCGGAGAAGTTAATAAATAAAATGTATTTCATACCCGTAATATTATTTATTGGTGTGTGTGCTTTTAGCATAATAGAAGCACAGAATAAATGGGTTGCAATACGTGAAACTTTGCAATTCGTTTGGATGTCCGGACTTTTTCTCTACATCTTCAATGAGAGCAAGAAACGTGTTATCTCTTACCCTGTTATAACAATTCTTATTGTGACGTCGGCATTAGTATCGCTAGTTGGTATATATCAATATTTCTTCATCCGTGAGCCGATTCATTTTCTCATCACGGCAACACGCCTGAGGGCACATGGCTTTTATGCCCAGCCGAATGCACTGGGCGGATTTCTGAGCGGGATTATTCCTCTGCTGTTTGGTTTGTATTTTATTTCTTTTCCCGGTTCTGAATCAGCGAGTGCCGATACGTGGATAAAAAGATTTCTCAATAATAGGAATGTAATCTTACTTGCTTTATCTATCATCTCTGCCGGCTTAATGGTTACGTATTCACGAGCAAGTTGGATTGGTTTGCTCGGCGGGATTATTGTACTCGTGTATATTCTTAGAAAAAAAGTATCATGGAAACGGTATATAATTCCCGTCGGTATTATTGGGTTTCTAACAGCATTGCTTCTTGTTGACATTTCTCAGTTAAATTCCGATGTTGAAGAATCTATCATTGATAATCTTGTCGTTGACCGTGGTTTTTCGAACTCCCAGCGTTCGATGCTCATAGCGGCAGCAGTTTCGATGTTGCACGATTATCCTATCGGCGGTATTGGAATCGGAAATTTTCAATCGCGCTTGCCTGAGTATGCATCTCCCGAACTTACTGAATCGATGCTAGTGGATTATAACGATTCCACCAAAAAGTGGTTTATTAATCACAACAAACCGATAGATGTTGAGCTTGTCCATAATATGTTTCTCCAAATAGTTGTTGAAATCGGAATCATAGGATTAACGGTATTCCTCTGGGTTTTATTCATATTTTACTGCGAAGCAATCAGAAGAATGATGGCGACTCAGCCCTTGGAAGATCGCTTTATCCGGGCGGCGATGATTGCAAGCACTACTGCCATTCTGATAGGTGGAATTTTCGGTTGGCCCTTTTCTCACGGCATTCAGGAGGTTATGATCATAAACATGGCGCTCAGTGTTAGTCGGTGGAGCTAAACGGTATCCCAGTGGCATCCGGCAATCTTTTCTCAATCATTAAAAATACATCAGCCACCGTTATCATACGCGGATTATTCGGCGTTGTACGGATTGTCATTCTTCTTCTTATCGCCCGGAAGTTTGGTCCGATTGAGTTTGGCTATATCTCTCTGGCTGTCCCCTTCATCGAGATATTCAAAGTCGCAGCCGACCTCGGTATCGATACCGTTAGCATCAAGCGGATTGCAGGGGATGAGAGGGGAGCGGAAAATTTTTTAAATAACATCCTCGCTATCAAAGTTCTCCTTTCAACAATTTCCTTTCTCGTTGCACCGGTATTGTTCTATCTGATTTATCGGAATGTACGGAGCATAGAAATTTTATTTGTTGTAGCTTCTTCTATTTTCACCGGCTTATTGATCAATGCATTCAACAGTTACTTCCAGGCAAAACTATCGATGATGAAGATTGTTATGAGCAATGTAATTGGAGTAACTGTATATGGATTGCTTACTCTCGCCGGTATGGTTTTAGATGTGCCTTTGATAATTTTGGTTGCGGCGATTCCGATAAGCGAATTTGTTACACTATACATGATAACGCGTTTATATTCAACGCAGCACCCTGTTCATTTAGAATTCGATTTTCCACTCATTCGCTCGACGCTGAAAGAAAGTATATATGTCGGTATAAGCGGTATTATTGTTGTCATCTATCTTCGGCTCGACGGTTTGATGATCGGTTCATATCTTGGAGAAGGAGCTGTCGGAGAGTATGCCGTTGCCTGCCGTGTCGTTGAACCATTTCTATTGATTTTTTCTTCATTGTCTATCGCTCTTTATGCATCTCTCTCCGGCTTATGGAGTGGAGAAAATACTAATGAAGCAAGAAAAACAATTACTCGCGTGATGGTTCCTGCGGCTGGAATTGCAATTGTCGGCGCCTTGGTATTATCTTTATTCATACCTTCGTTAGTAGCGAAGATATGGAAGGGATATGAAAATTCGGGCGCTGTTTTACAAATTTTAGGTTGGTCGTTGATCTTCAAAGCTGTGAACATGCAGTTTACGGCTATCATGAATTCTTTGGGGAAATTTCGTATCATTACTATAATTGCATCCACAAATTTAGTGATGTGTGTTGTATTCAATATTATTTTTCTTCAGAAGTTCGGAATTCGCGGTGGGGCGATGACCGTAGTTTTGGTTGAGGGAGTTAACATGATCAGCCAGTTCATTTGTGTTTCTTATTTAATGAATAATTTCATCGGTAAGAGGTTGAGAGAATGGCAGAACAAATTCAAACACCAATAGAAGATCGGGTACTTTATAATTGGGGTACCGAAGAAATGACGCTGCACCATCAGATGAAATATCTGCGGCATTTTCAAGATGCACCCGGCAAAGTTTTGGAAATCGGATGCGGACACGGCATTATGTTGGGTCGTTTCAAGGATGCTGGTATTGATGCATACGGTCTCGATCTCTCGGACGAAGCTGTTAAAGTTTGCAGAGCAAAAAATTTAGAGGCAGTTTCCGGTGAAGTTATTTCCCACTTAAAAAATCTTCAGGCAAACTCATTAGGTGGCATTTTCTGCGCTCATGTGATCGAACATCTCGACCCCATTGGTGCATTTGAGCTAATCAGTGAAAGTTTTCGTGTATTAAAGAAGGGAAGTAAAATCATTTTCATAACCCCTAATGCTAAGGACTTGCGGACCACCGAGCGGTTTTGGTTGGATATTACCCATGTCCGTCCGTATCCGGAAAAGTTGATGGAGTTTCTATTACTCCGTCAAGGGTTTGCTGGTGTGCAGGCTTTTACCGATGAAGAACCAAGCAAAAATATTTTAGAGAAAATAGCGAAGAAGTTTTTGCGTCTCTGGTTTATGGGTTATATTTTTACCGGTGATTTAGTGGTTATCGCTAAAAGATGAAACATTATCAACCGATGAATTCTTTTTTAACAAGTTGCCCTGCGGAGAGAAATTATAGATGCGCATATTGATGATCTCAAAAGCACTTGTTGTTGGTGCTTACCATAGGAAGATCTCAGAGATAGCGGCTCTTGGGATGAAGATCGACCTTCTCATCCCAATGACGTGGGGAGATCAAAAACCGGAAATTACAAAAGCCGCCGATTACACAATACATCAGCTGCCGATTTCCTTTAGTGGAAAGAATCATTTCCATTTTTATCACGGATTATCAGCGCTCATCGATTCTATCTCTCCCGATATCTTGCACATCGATGAAGAGCCGTACAGTCTTGTGACTTACCAAGCGATGAGGATTGCAAAAAAGAAGAATATCAATACATTGTTTTTCACATGGCAGAATATTTTTAAGAATTATCCTTTTCCGTTCTCTGCAATCGAACAATATTCATATCATGTTGCCAGTTGTGCTGTTGCAGGAAATCAGGAAGCTAAAGAAACAATGCAGAAAAAAGGTTTCTCGAAAGAGATTTTCGTAATTGCACAGTTTGGGGTTGATCCAAATCTTTTTTTCAAACAGGATGATTTTACTCTTAAAGAAAAATTATTTGGCTCTACTGAAGTCCGTGTAATTGGTTATGTCGGTAGACTTGTTGAAGAGAAGGGAATACTTACACTTCTCGAAGCATTCGCGGTGCTGCCGAATGATTACAGATTGCTTGTGGTCGGCAGCGGTCCGATGAAGGGGGTAGTCCAAAAAAGAATAAGTGATCTTTTGATGGAAGAACGTGTCCTTGTCGTTGATAGTATTGCCTCGGAAAATGTGCCTCTTTATCTCAACTGTCTCGATTGTCTCGTGCTTCCATCATTAACGAGATCAAATTGGAAAGAACAATTTGGACGGATCCTCATCGAAGCCATGGCATGTGAGGTCCCTGTTATCGGATCTGATTCAGGCGAAATACCGGGTGTGGTTGGCGATGCCGGGATGATCTTCAGGGAAGGGGATGTCTCCGATCTACGAGAAAAGATAAACAAATTGCTGAGAGATTCTTCGATGATTAAAGAATTTCAGAAGAGGGGACGGGCGCGTGTGCTTGAAAAATATACTCAGAAGCATATAGCTGAACAAACACTCGAAGTTTATGAACACATTCTTCGGCTGAGGAAGTAGTGAAAATCGGTTTTAATGCCCAAATCGTTTCAGGCTCGGATGCCGGCGTTGCAACTTATGCAAAAAATCTGATCAAACATCTTATAGCCGAAAATAAAAATCATGATTTAATCTTTTTCGGCTCTCCTGAATACCTCAATTTAACCGATGCTCCAAGAACACATTTAATTTCGACTTCTCCTATTGTCAATGGGGGATGGAAAAGAATACTCTGGGAACAATTTGTGCTTCCATCGAAAGCCAAGCGAAGTAATATCGATGTCATGTTCTATCCTGATCACACAGCTTCAGTTTTTCGAAAACCTTTTCCAAGCATTATAACCATTCATGATCTTGCATTCTTAGCGATGCCCGAGACATTTCCACTTGGAAAGAGATTTTATAAATCGCTTGCAGTGCGGCGATCTATCCGGAAAGCCGATAAGATAATCGTTGTCTCCCACGCAACAAAAGAAGAGTGCATTAGAGTGCTCAATGTACCCAAAGATAAAATCAAGGTGATCTATAATGGGATTGATTCAAATTTTAAAAAAATAAACTCACCTGATATTATCGACAATGCAAGGAGAAAATTTGGGCTGTTCAGGAAATTCATTTTGTTTGTCGGGACACTGGAACCGAGAAAGAATATTATCCGTCTGATTAGGGCTTTTCACCAAATGCGGACATCGGTTCACGTTGAGCACGAATTGGTAATTGCAGGAAAGAAGGGATGGCTGTATTCCGGAATTTTTGATGAAGTCGATCGGCTCGGGTTGAAAGATTCGGTACACTTTCTCAGTTATGTTACGCCGAAAGACCTTGTTAACTTATACAGTCTTGCTGATATGTTTGTTTATCCATCACTTTATGAAGGGTTCGGTTTTCCGCCTTTGGAAGCAATGGCGTGTGAGTTACCTGTTGTTGCCTCGAACATTTCATCGATGCCGGAGGTTATCGGTGATGCTGCTGTGTTAGTAAATCCTTACGATGTCAATAGTATTGCAGAAGGAATATTTAAAGTATTAACCGATGACACCTTGCGGCTGTCTTTGATTGAAAAAGGTCTTGAGAGAGTAAAAATATTTAGCTGGGATAAATCAGCAAAGGAATATTTAAAAGTATTTGAAGAAATCTTAAACTCAGGAAGATTGTAATTTATAATGGTCGAATTGTAAGCTATTCTGGGGGAGCTTATTTGCTTTTATGCTGTTACATTTCTATAATTAGTAAAGATTAATTATCCGTAAAATTATGAGTAATGATAATGCCTCAGCACAACGCAGTTTTAATATTTTCTCAGACACCGAATATTGATTTTAGCAATTCCGATGGAACGTTCCCCGTATTACCGTGGGAAGATATTGATGCACTCTATACAGCTATGATTGGTGATTTTGTGAAAAATACCTGTCAAATGCCGGGTGTAGATGTTTTGCTCTATCGAAATCCTAATGAACTGTCGGATGATTTTTTCCTTCCATATCAACAACGATTGCAATTGTTTGATCTTAATGATGCTCCTCTTTCGGAGCAAATTCAACAAGCTATAGAAAATGCTTTTTCCAGTGGGTATCAAAACGTAGTAGTGGTTTTAGATAATCATACAATGGTAACAAGAGCTGTACTCCGTCGAGTTCTTTCCCAATTGGGATATGAAGACGATTGTTTAGTTGTTGGTCCTACATACGATGAGAAATGTTATTTGGTTGGCATGAAGATAAACCATAGCAGGATCTTCGATATTTCTAATGGCGAGCCACTGCATAAGTCTAAGCTCTTAATGAAACAGATCTGTGAGATAGACTCGATGGTGTTCCTCTTGAATCCACTCTATTCGCTATATACACCAATAAATCTGATGAATTTAATGAAGCACATCGATGCATTGGATAGATCCAATGTTGAATTTCCAACGAAAACGTATGCGGTATTTAAAATGTTTGAAAAAAAATATAAGCTAAAAAAATTACTCCAATGAAGCTAGCAATTTTTGGAGGGTCTTTTAATCCTCCACATATCGGTCACCTCATAGTCATCGAATGCGTGCGCGATCTGCTTCAATTCGATAAAGTGTTGTTTATCCCTTCGGCACAGCCGCCTAACAAACATGATACATCTCTCGCCCCAGCTCAATCAAGATTAGAGATGACACGGCTCGCTGTTAAAGCCAATTCGAATTTAGAAGTTTCAGACATTGATTTGCACAGACAAGGTATTTCGTACACAATAGATACTGTTAACGAGCTGATGGAACGTTATCCCCGTTCCTCACTCTCACTAATTATTGGTGCAGACAATCTGTTGGAGTTTGAAACTTGGAAGTCACCCGATGAAATTCTTGCCAGGGCAGAATTGATAGTCATGAGCAGACCCGGATTCGATCTCCATTCGGCGAAAGGCAAGTACGCACGATCAGCAAAGCTTGTTAATGTTCCTCAAATCGGAGTATCGGGGACAGACATCCGCCGGCGTGTGAAGTTTGGACGTTCCATTCATTACCTTGTACCTTCACTTGTTGAGGATTACATTACTCAAAAACGGCTCTATCGCGATTAGCTTGTTGAGCATATAAATATTGCGTACATTCCATTAGAAATAATTATCTATCAAACTTTAATTAAGGATTAATATGAATATCCGTCGAATTATTTTTATCACATGCATCTCCCTCCTTTTGACAACTATAAGTCTTGCCTCATCGAAACAATCTATGAAAAGGAAAGCGCTTCCACTCGATGGAGTGCCAAATGTAGTTATGAAAAAACCTGAAACCAGTCGTTATATGGCGGGTCGGGTTATTGTAAGATTGGCTAATTCTGTTGTACCCGTTAAAGCAGCCCATCTGTTTGGGCTATCCGCGTTAGATAATAATATTCAACGATACTCGGTTGAATCAATAGAGAAGATGTTCCCAGAAAATATGGTTGATGCCCGAGGCAGGGAAATAGATTTATCAAAATTCTATATACTCAAATATACATTACCGATGGATGCCTTCAAGGTTGCAGAAGAACTGTCTCAGCTTCCTGAGATTCAATATGCCGAGCCGTGGTTCATTTATTCATTTGATGATGTAACCGGTTGTACAGTTAATGATCAATATCGAAGTAATCAATGGAATCTCACCAAAATTCTCGCGGATGATGCATGGTGTATTTCTAAGGGAGACACTACGGTTGTCATTGGGATTATTGATTCAGGTGTACAATGGAATCATCCTGATTTAGCAGGGAATATCTGGATTAATCCGGGTGAATATGGACCTGATGGTTACGGTGGGCAGAAGCAATCGAATAACATTGATGATGATGGGAATGATAAAATAGATGATTGGCATGGCTGGGATTTTGGCGGCGCTGATTTATATAATCCTATTGAAGACAACGACCCAATGCCGGCAGATGTCGGTGCAGCACACGGCACGCATGTTTCGGGAATTGCTTCGGCAGTCACAGATAACTCGATTGGGGTTGCCGGTATCGGATATAAATGTAAATTACTACCGGTTAAAGTAGTTTCCGATAACGATCCAACATTTCCTTTTTTCGGTTTTCAGGGTATTGTGTATGCATTGCAGATGGGAGCCAAGGTGATTAATTGCAGTTGGGGTGGGTCGGGTGCTTCGCAATTGGAACAAGAGATTATCGATACAGTTGTGGCGCATGGATCGCTCGTCGTTGCGGCGGCAGGAAATTGGGCAGACTTAGGCAATCCGACGCAATATCCTGCAAGTTATCGTGGAGTTCTGTCTGTTGCTTCAACGGGCAGAGCAGATACAAAATCGTCTTACTCGGAATATAACGAGTTTGTTGATGTCTCGGCACTCGGCGATACTATCCTAAGTACATATTATCCCAATAATTATGCGATGGCATCCGGTACGTCAATGGCAACTCCGTTAGTATCCGGATTAGCTGCACTTGTGGCGTCACATTTCCCTTCATACACCAATCTTCAGATTGGAGAACAGGTGCGTATTAGCTGTGATAATATTAATTCCTTTAATCCTTCTTATGTCAATCTTTTAGGTAAGGGACGTATAAATGCTTACAACGCATTAACTTTTTCTTCACCTTCGTTAAGGATGATCTCTATGGTGGTTAGTGATTCTATCGGTGGTAATAATAATAAGATTCTTGAAGCAAATGAGAATGCAACGATAATTACTACATTCATGAATTATCTGCAACCGACAAGTTCAGGTGCGATGATCATTTTAAGTACTGCGGATACAAATGTTCAAGTTACTAATGGTAGTTATCCTATTGGTTCAATGGGCACATATGCCACAGCAAGCAACAGCAGTGTGCCTTTTCAAATTCATATTAAAGGATATCCGCCTGCTGACAATAGTGTCCTGTTTACTTTATCGATAGTAGATGGCGGTTATAACGATGCTCAACTATTTAAAGTAATCATTAATCCAACATTTGCAACGCATAATGTAAACGCTGTTGAAGTTACTCTAACAAACAAAGGCAGGATCGGATTTGTCGGTCAAACCAGCCCGTATGGCAGCGGATTTGTTTTTAGGCGTGAAAATCAACTTTATGAAGGAGGATTAATCATCGGTTATTCTGCCACAAAACTGGTAGATGTTGTTCGAAATGATAATTTAACTTTAGAAGATAATGATTTCTCATCATCGCAGATTTATAACATGATGACGCCTGGCAGCATATCAGCTCAGGATGGTAATACAGCATTTACAGATGGTGTTGCGTCACCGTCCAACAGAATTGGATTGCAAGTCGATATGTACTCGTATGCTTTTAACTCGGCTGAAGATAGTGATTATGTTATTTTGAGGTACGACATTAAAAATATTTCGGGGGCAACGGTTTCTAATCTTTATGCCGGTTTATTTTTCGATTGGGATATCGAAGGAGATCAACCGGAGCCGTGGTTATATAATCGGACAGATTTCGATTACGATAGGAATACTGGATACGCATGGAATGCAGGCATGGTAAATTCTGTATTCTGTGGTGCTCGAGCATTCGAAGGAACAGTGCGATATCGTGGCTTAGTGAATAATGATGCACTTATCCCGAACAGAGCAAGCAAGTGGAGCTGGATCAGCGGAAGCGTTACCACAGTTGATAGTGTGCAGGATATACATTTTGTTATCTCATCAGGTCCGTTTACGATCGCAAATGGAGTAACTAAAAAGATTGGATTTGCAGTCATCGGAGGGAAAACTTTTGGAGATTTTCAAACAAGTGCTGATGCCGCACTAATAAAGTGGAATTATATTAAGAAAGTAACTGATGTTGCATACGATGTAAATAAAATTCCAAGCACTTATTTGCTTGAACAAAATTATCCTAATCCATTTAACCCAATTACAAATATCGTTTATAATTTACCAAGAGGGGGTAAGGTCTCATTGAAAATTTATGATGTATTAGGACGCGAAGTTGCATCACTATTTAATGGTGAGCAGTTCGCTGGAAGATATACGGTTCCATTCGATGCTACATCATTATCCAGCGGTGTTTATTACTATCGTTTGAGTGCGGGTGAGTTCAGCGATGTGAAGAAACTAATGTTATTGAGATAATATCATAAGTCTCTCTGTTATTTCATAACCCCAGGAGCAAAAGCTGGGGTTCTTTATTATGATCGCACAGTGCAACCATGAGGCGAGCTTACAAAGAGTACTCAAAGTGATTGGAATTATTTGGCAGATATAGGTGTTATTATTTATGTACGATGTCGGTATCGTACCTTGGTACGTTTTAGTAATCGTATCTTGGGGTACCCGCCATGCGAAACATGGCGGGTCTTTTTTTAAATTGTATGGTAATATGAAATTTCAATCAGGTTGTATAATTGATGAAACTTTAGTCAAGAATAAAATCAGGAATATCACGTAAGTGCGTCTTGACATTTAGACAACTACTTCTTAACTTCACATAGAGGCTTTCCTAAGCCCCAACTTCTCATCAATTAATAATGAGAAGAAATCCTGAATCCTATGGGTTCAGGATTTTTTTTGGGATAAGACTTGAGGATCCACGAATATTTCGGTATATTGGAAAAGTATTTGAGCATAAAGTATTTAGTAAGAAAAATGAAATAACAGTTTATCAATCGAAAAATTAAAATCATAAATCTTTTCTGCCCCCGTAGCTCAGATTGGATAGAGCAGCGGTTTCCTAAACCGTTTGTCGGAGGTTCGAATCCTCTCGGGGGTACATTATTTAACAAAAATCAATAGGTAAAAAATTAAAAAAATATTTAAATGAGATTAAGCAAAAATTTTATCCCGACACTAAAAGAGATCCCATCGGATGCTTTTATACCTAGTCATCAACTCATGTTGCGAGCGGGAATGATTCGACCACTTGGTGCTGGAGTGTATTCATTTCTCCCCTTTGGATATAAAATTTTGAAAAAAGTCATGGATATCATCCGAGACGAAATGGATGTAATAGGAGGGCAAGAGTTTCATCTTCCTGCGCTGAATCCAATTGAATTGTGGGAAGAGACAGGACGTGTTAAGGATTTTGGCGACACTATGTTTCATCTTAAGAACCGCCCACTGGTTCTGGCGCCAACACACGAAGAGGTGATTTGTTCGATAGCAAAGAATCACATCAAATCGTATCGCGATTTGCCGCAGATATGGTACCAGATACAGATGAAGTTCCGCAACGAACCAAGGCCACGTTCGGGTGTAATCCGGGGCAGGCAATTTTTTATGAAAGATTCTTACACTTTAGATGCTTCGTGGGAAGGATTGGATAAAGGTTATGAGCTTCATGCAGAAGCTTATAAGAAAATTTTCGCTCGTGCAGGTTTAAAATTCTTCATCGTTGGTGCATCCAGCGGTGCAATGGGCGGCAGCGCTTCACAAGAATTTATGATCGAATCAGAATCAGGTGAAGATACTTGTGCAGTGTGCGATCAATGTGGTTATGCTGCCAACCTCGAGGTGGCAACATCCAACATACCTAAGGCAAAGCGAGAACCCAACAATAAGCCGATAGAAGAAATTCATACTCCTAACGTTGGGACAATCGATGAATTGAAAGAATTTTTAAAAATCGATGAGCGCTTTCTTGCAAAATCATTAGTATACATTCAGGATAAAACTCCTATTCTCATTTTAATGATGGGAAACGATCAGCTCAACGAATCGAAACTACAATCTGTATTGAAAAATGAATTCCGACCTTGCCGCGAAGATGAATTAATGGCATTAACCGGAGCGCACGCCGGTTCAATTGGTCCGATCGGTTTGGAAGGTTTTAAGATCATTATTGATAAACGATTACAAAGTGGAAACAATCTCGTCAGCGGTGCAAATAAAAATGATTATCACCTGGGCAATATTGACTTGCAGCGAGACGTAAAGGTTGAGGGTTACTACGATCTGCGAACTATCAATGCTGGTGAGCCATGTCCGAAGTGTATTGAGCCACTTCGCATTGTCAACGCAATTGAGCTTGGACATATCTTTAAACTTGGGACAAAATATTCCGATGCGATGCACGCATATTATCTTGATGAGAACGGGAAAGAAAAACCGATCATCATGGGAAGCTATGGTATAGGTGTCGAGCGGATAGTTGCCTGTTACATCGAGCAGAATAATGATAAACATGGTATCATCTGGAATAAATCTCTGACACCCTATCATGTTCATCTAATCTTGGTCAATTCAAACAATAAACAGGTAGTACAAACCGCCGAACACCTTTATGAGAAGCTTCAGCAATCGCTTATTGATGTTTTATTTGATGATCGGGATGATGTAAGTCCCGGCTTCAAGTTTAAGGATGCCGACTTGTTGGGTGTACCGCTTCAGGTTATTGTAGGTGAAAAGAATATTGCACATGGTAATGTTGAGCTAAAAGAGCGCAGAACTGGGAAACGAGATATAATTGAATTGGGGAAAGTAGTCAATTTCATAGAAAAGTACCTCGAATCATAATCTCTGGTAATTAAACGATAGTAAATTTGAGGCTGGCTTTGACCAGCTTCTTTTTTTTTGTAACTCTTTTTATTCTGTCTATTGTTTTTATTAAAAAATATATTATCTTAATTTATCATGTCTGAATTCATCCATCTCCATAATCATTCGCATTACAGTTTGCTTGATGGTGCCGCATCCATCGATGGATTGGTACATGCAGCCGTTCAAAATAAAATGCCTGCAGTTGCGCTTACCGATCACGGTGTGATGTTCGGTGCAATCGAGTTTTACAGAGTTGCCAAGAAAGCTAAAATCAAGCCCATCATCGGATGCGAAATGTACATCGTTACTAAAGGTTCACGTTTTGAAAAGGAGGTTAATGCTCAAAGCGTGAAACAAGGTAAAGGTCGGGGGATATATTATCATATTGTTCTGCTCGTAAAGAATCTGGAGGGTTATAGAAATCTCATCAAATTGTGCAGTTATGCTCATACGGAAGGTTTTTATTACAAACCAAGAATTGATCTTGAGCTTCTTCAAAAATATCGAAACGGGCTTATAGCTTTATCTGCCTGTCCGAATGGTGTTGTATCTTATCAACTGGTGAACGGTCATTATGATGAGGCACGTGATTCAGCGGCTATATTTAAAGCAATATTTGGTGAAGATTTTTACTTGGAAATCCAAAATCATTTCATTGAAAAAGAAAAACCGATTCTTGAAAGTGTACCGCGTATTGCAAACGAACTTGGAATAAAACTCATTGCAACAAACGATGTTCATTACATAAAACAAGAGCACGCCCTTGCGCATAACGTGCTATTAATGATTCCGGATGCAAGCCAATCGAATACGACCGATTACAAACAGCTTCGTTATCAAACAGATCAGCTCTACTTTAAATCAGCAGCCGAGATGAATAAGATATTTGCAGATTTTCCTGAAGCAATCACCTCGACGCTTGAAGTAGCAGAGAAAGTCGAAGTATTCGGTCTCGAACCCGAGAAACCATACATGCCCGAGTTTCCCATCCCGCGAGATGCAGGTGCCGCAACTCTTGAAGAGTATTTAGAACGGCTTGCACATGTTGGCATGAAAAAAAGATATTCAACGATCACTACTGAGATTGAGGATCGCTTAAAACACGAGCTGTCTGTTATAAACCGGATGGGATATGCGGGATACTTTCTGATCACCCAAGATTTTATAAATGCTGCCAGAAATATGGGTGTTGTTGTTGGTCCGGGGAGGGGGAGTGCGGCAGGAAGTCTGGTCTCTTATTCTCTTGGCATCACGAACGTCGATCCGTTGAAGTACGATCTTCTCTTCGAGCGTTTTCTAAATCCCGACCGTGTTAGCATGCCTGATATAGATATCGATTTTTCCGACAACAAGCGTGATAAAGTAATCGAGTACGTGAAAAATAAATACGGAGCTGATTGTGTTTCTCAAATAATTACGTTTGGGACTCTTTCCTCACGTGCTGTTTTGAAAGATGTTGGGCGTGTGCTTGGTGTGCCTCTCTCAATAACCGAATCGATTACAAAACAGATTCCGGTTATTCAAGGTAAGGTCACAGCTTTAGCGGAAGTTTTTGAAAACAATCCAGAATTAAGTTGGGTAAAAGAAAGTCCAGACGAGAAGATACAGGAACTCATCAGCATATCGCTCGTTCTGGAGGGATTGAACCGAAATGCATCGACTCACGCTGCTGGTATCGTTATTACCCCTGGTCCACTCCTCGATTATGTGCCATTATATAAAACACCGCAAACAGAAATAATGACGCAGTACAATATGGTCGATCTTGAGAAAGCTGGTCTGCTCAAGATGGACTTCCTCGGTTTGCGGACGCTAACTGTTATTGAAAATGCTTTGAAGCTCATCAAACAAAATCATAGTGTAGTTATCGATCTTGACAAAATTCCTGAAGATGATTTGGCAACATTCGAATTGTTTGGTAAAGGGCGAACGATCGGTGTGTTTCAATTTGAATCTGCCGGTATGCAAGATTGGCTTCGTAAATTGCAGCCAACCTCTATAAGCGATCTTGTTGCAATGAATGCACTTTACCGCCCCGGACCGATGGAGATGATTGGTGACTTCATTGATCGGAAGCAAGGGAAGAAAAAGATCGAGTATGTTCATCCAAAACTCGAGCCTGTATTAAACGAAACGTATGGTGTTATTGTTTATCAGGAGCAGGTTATCAAACTTGCGAGTGAAATTGCCGGACTATCACTTGCCAAAGCCGATCTGATGAGGCGTGCTATGGGTAAAAAAGATAAAGGGCTGATGGCAAAGCAGAAGAATGAATTCATCGAAGGTGCGCTGAAGAATGATTTCACAAAGAAAATCGCCAGCGAGATTTTCGATATGATCGAAAAGTTTGCTTCGTATGGATTTAATAAATCGCACAGCGTTGCATATTCGGTATTAGCATATCAAACGGCATATTTAAAGGCACATTACCCGGCAGAATTCATGGCTGCCACGATTTCTGCTGAGATCGGAGATACGGATTATGTTGTTCAGCTCATTGAAGAATGCAGGAAGATGAAGTTGCGTGTGCTTCCTCCCGATGTAAATGAAAGTGATGTGCAATTTGTGGTAACTCCGCATGGATTAAGATTTGGTCTGAGTGCCATAAAGAATGTAGGCGTAAGTGCAGTTGAGAATTTCATTCAGACAAGAATTCAGCAAGGTAAATTCGAGAATATATTTGATTTCTGCCGGCGGGTTGATTTACGTTTGGTAAACAAGAAAACGCTCGAGGGATTAATTCAGTCTGGTGCTTTTGACAGTGTGAATCCGAATCGCGCACAATTGTTCGAGTGTATCGAGAAAGCGATTCAATTTGGACAAACTTCTAAGGGTCATCTTTCGAGGGGTCAATCGTCATTATTCGAGACAGGTCACCGAAGTGGTAAGGTTGAAGTGTGTCCGCCAATGCCTAATGCAACAGCTTGGAGTGAAAGTGAAAAACTTTCCAGAGAAAAAGCCGTGCTTGGTTTTTATGTGTCAGGGCATCCTTTGCGTAAGTATGAGCTTGACATAACTTCCTTTGTTACCGCACAGTTCAGGGATACAGCGGCGGTAAAATCGGGAACAACAGTTCGGTGTGCTGGTGTGATATCGTCGATTAAAAAGAAGGTCGATAAAAAAGGAAATATGATGGCATTCATGACGTTGGAAGATTTTTCCGGTAAGGGTGAGTGCATTGTTTTCTCTGATGCATATCAAAAGTACCAAAGCTTTATTAACTCCGATGCGATGATCATGGTTATCGGCAGCGCGGAACAGAGTGGCGATAATCTGCGGATTATTGCCAGGGAGATCATCCCGTTAGAAAAAGTGAGAGAAAGGTTTACCAGGAGCATCGTACTTTCTATTCACGCCGACGACATCAAGGAAGATACTATTAACATGCTGCGAGAAATTGTCGAGAGGCATCAAGGTAAATATCCATGCTTCTTTAATATTACTTTTCACGATGATAGTCGATCGCAGCTTTATCAATCGACGAAATATAATGTTGATCCCAGCGAGCAGTTTATTAATGAGGTTGAGAATGTTATAGGTGCTTCGAGCGTAAGAATTTCATCATAGAATTTTGTATATTGCGTAGCATGATGGAGGTTATAATTAATTTTATATATTTATCAGGAATAATCCATGAAGCCAATAATAGTTGATGATTCAAATTTTCAAGGAGAAGTTTTACAATCAGACAAACCAGTTTTAGTCGACTTCTGGGCAATATGGTGCGGACCATGCAAAATGATCGCACCAACAATAGAGGAACTTGCTAAGGAGTATGATGGGAAGCTGAAAGTTGCTAAAATGGACGTAGATGCGAATCCCAAGACGGCGATGCAGTACGGTATTCGCAGCATTCCAACATTATTAATTTTCAAAGGAGGACAGGTGGTAGAGCAAATTGTTGGTGCAGTTTCCAAACGGCATTTGATAGACAAAGTTACTTCTCATCTCGGTTAGATATTATTAAACCACCGGTGGGGGTGGCAAAGGAGGGTTCTCGCCTAATCGTTTCTTAAACAGGCGGAATGCTCGCTCAAACTATTTTATTAATACTTCTTTATCCTATTTAATCATATTGATATTAGTTAAACCGCAGAATAAATAGGTAAATCACGAAACAGTCGATCCCGCTCAATCTCGATCTTCTATCCTATCGTTACTTAACACTAACTTATAAATAGAGACATCTGAAAAATTGGTAATAACATAAATATTGCACAGACAGATACAAAAATTTATAAATTACTGTGTTCTTAGACTGCTACCGAGCAGTTTAAGTCCCGTCGAAGGCGGGATGCTAATATCAGTATAGTTTGTAGCCACAAGAATGTTCAATTTAATGTTCAATAAGCCTATTCATCACGTGAGAGAAAGCATTCTTCTCATATTGAACACAATAGCACAGAAAATAAACTGAGTACGGTTTCGAGCAATGTCATAATAACGACACCGTTGATAGTTCAAAACTTGCTTCATGAACGCAAATGGTCTTTCTACAGCATTTCGGATCGCCGAGAGAAGCTTGTTTCGCTTTAACTGTTTTTTCGTCAAAGGTGTGTTGCGATATCCTTTGTCCATAATGCCACAGTTTACACCTTGCTCTTGAAGTGATTTTTTCCGTTGCTTATTAGCATATCCTTTATCGGCAAGAACACGACGCTCAGACCCTATTAGCAGATCATCAAATTTATCTGTGTCGTGTACATTGGCAGGAGTAAACTCAACCGAATGAATAACATTTGTGTCAGCATCAACCCCAATGTGTCCTTTATATCCATAGGTGGTTTCTCCTCGACGTTTTGTGAATTTGGCATCACTATCACGATTACTCGCAGGTGTTGCTTGAGCTTGTTTCAAGGTTGCATCGACTATGGTTCCTTTACCGACAATGAGTTTCTGTTCGGTTAATTGTTTGTTGAATGAGTCAAACAATATGCGATCTAAACCTAAGCGGGCAAACAGTTCACGATACCGGCATATTGTGGTTTCATCGGGGATAGAATCGTTGCTGCTTAATCCTAAAAATATCTGGAAGCTTCGCCTATCGGCGATTTCTTCTTCTAACCGAGGATCGGAAAGATTATAGATGGTTTGCAAGAGAAAGCATTTAACAATAATCAACAGATCGTGCGGTTTTCTTCCC
>Ga0315286_10000096_pt1 | contig 59280 bp, 55 predicted proteins | sample YL17G10_0_MG_FD_205038 | JGI IMG/M metagenome (GOLD analysis project Ga0315286, IMG submission 205038) | Sediment microbial communities from Yellowstone Lake, YNP, Wyoming, USA - YL17G10_0 | ecosystem: Environmental > Aquatic > Freshwater > Lake > Sediment | place: USA: Wyoming | collected...
CATGGTAAAACCTGACGGAGTCAAGAGATACCTCTCAAACCTTATACTCAGCAAAATGATGGAATCGGGTTTCAAGGTTTTGGCAAGGAAGAGAATTACGATCACCGTCGATCAGGCCCGTCAGCTTTATTCTGTCCATGAGGGCAAGCCTTTTTATGAAGGGCTGATAAAATTCATCACTTCCGGGCCGGCGATATTGACCGTTCTCGAAGGAGAGAAGGCCATCGAAAGGATAAGGGAAATGATGGGTGCGACGGATCCCAGGAAGGCATCCCCGGGCACCATAAGAGGAGATAATATCGGGGACCCGTTGTTAACGCAGGACGGAATATTAATGAACATCTGCCACGGCTCGGATTCACCGGAGTCCGCAAAAAAAGAAATCGCAATATTCTTTGATGAAAAAGACATTAAATAGCTTATTTCTCGCCATATTTTTCGCCTCGTTCGCTTTCTGTGCGGAAGTTGAATTCCCAAAATATACCGGCTATGTGAACGATCTCGCCGGCGTCATCGAAGCGGAGAACATCACAAAACTTAATGTCCTCGCGAACAAATTGAAAGAGAACACAGGGGCGGAGCTTGCGGTGGTCACTGTCAGGTCGACATATCCCCTGGACTCAAAATCTTATGCTACGCAGCTATTCGAGAAATGGGGCATAGGAAAGAAGGAAAAGGATAACGGTTTGCTGATACTTTTCGTCAAAAAGACAAAAAGGATAGAGGTGGAGGTAGGATACGGCCTTGAAGGCACTATAACGGACGGCCTTGCCGGAGAAGTACTTGATAAATACGCCATACCCGCTTTTAAGGAAATGAATTACGGCAGGGGGATCTATCTTGCCAGCCTTGCTTTCTATGACCGCATCACAAAGGAATACACGGCGCACCCTCAGTCAAAACTTGAGCAGGTCAACATGAACATATATTCAGTTTTAATGGCCGTTTCTGTTATAATTATCGTGTTCATTCTCGCCCTGATGGGAAGGACGCTGATGGGCGCAATGTTTTCCGGATTGATAGGAGCATTTGTCGGTTATTTTATTGCCGGCATTGCGGGAGTGTTCTTCGGGTTCATTATAGGCATGTTAATATCAACAGGCGGGTATTACGGCGGTTTCGAGGGATGGGGAGGAGGCGGCTTTGGCGGCGGCGGTTTTAGCGGAGGAGGAGGTTTCGGCGGGTTTGGCGGGGGAAGAAGCGGAGGCGGAGGAGCGGGACGCAGTTTCTAACGAAACTGCGAATGACAAATGTCCAATGTCAAATGTCAAAGAAATCTGGGAATGACAAATCAGGAAAATATTTTGTCTTGATTTGGATTTAATAGATTTATTTGGATTTTGCCGTGCCTGCCGGCAGGCAGGTCATTTGGATTTTGGATTTAATCAGGAGGTGTGATCATGGAAAAGTGGAATAAACCCTGGGTTTGGGTTGTCGGGATAATCATTTTATTGGTCATAATAACTGTCGGATCGTATAACAGGCTTGTGGGGCTTGACCAGGATGTCATTCAGTCCTGGGCGCAGGTGGAGAACCAGCTCCAGAGAAGGAATGACCTTATTCCGAACCTGGTGCAGGTCGTTAAAGGCTATGCTTTACATGAAAAAACAATATTCATTCAAGTTTCGGAAGCCAGGGCAAAGCTGGCCGGAGCGATAAAATTAGGCTCGCAGGCGGATAAGATAGTCGCCGCGAATGAGCTGAATTCAGCCCTTTCCAGGCTTCTTGCCATAGCGGAAAATTACCCGAATTTAAAAGCGAGCGAGAATTTCATAAGGCTCCAGGATGAGCTCGCCGGCACAGAGAACAGGATAGCGGTGGAAAGGATGCGCTACAACAGGTCCGTCCAGACATACAATACTATAGCGAAGAAGATCCCCACGGTATTTTTCGTTAACTGGTTCGGATTTGACAGGGCAAAGCCGTATTTTGAGGCGGCGCCTTCTGCAAAGGGAGTCCCGCAGATAAAGTTATAAATGTCGCTCTGAACGGAGTGAAGAGTCTGCTAAGGCAGACACTTCGCTACGCTCAGTGTGACAAGAAGGGTGAAATATGAAAATAAAACTGGAATGCACCTCGGTCGTAGAATGCAAATGCGATGTTCTTATTGTCAACGAATTCGAAGGGATCAAACATCCCGGAGGTGCGACAGGGGCCGTGGATAAGGCCCTCGGAGGGGAGATATCAAAGCTCCTGGCGAGCGGCGCGATAAACGGCAAACTCGGCACGGCATATCCTATCCAGACGTTCGGCAAGATAAAGGCAAATGAGGTCATATGCATCGGGCTGGGGAAAAGCGGCGATTTCGACCTGGATAAGGTCAGGATAGTTTCGGACGCGGCCATAAAAGCGGCAAAAAGATGCAGGGCCAAGAGGGTGGCAACCATAATCCACGGTGCAGGCATCGGCGGGCTTGACCCGAAACAGGCCGCCCAGGCCGTAGCGGAGGGATCCCTGCTCGGTGATTACAAATTCAAGGGATTCAAGACGGAAATTGAAAATAACGAACCGGCCATCGATGAGCTCGTGATAGTTGATTATGATCCCGAGAAGATCAAGTCGATCGAACCGAACATAGAATATGCAAAGGTGCTTGTTGAGGCCACGAACAAGGCAAGAGACCTCATCAATTCGCCGTCGAACAAGAACACCCCTACACACCTCGCGGAATACGCTTCCTCCATGGCGAAAGAGATGAAAATGGAATGCCAGGTATTAGGACGTGACGAGATAATAAAAAAAGGCATGGACGCGCTTTATTCCGTCTCGAAGGGCTCGAAAGAAGAGCCAAAGGTGGTCGTCCTTAAATATAACGGCGGAGTAAAAGATGTCTACGGCCTGATAGGCAAGGGAATAACGTTCGACAGCGGAGGGATATCCCTGAAGCCATCAAAAAACCTTTCGGAAATGAAAACGGACATGGCGGGTGGTGCCACTGTAATAGAAACAATGAGAGTTATCGCGGAGCTTAAGCTGAAAGTCAATATTATCGCCGTGATCCCATTGACGGAGAACATGCCGGGAGGAAATGCTTACAAGCCCGGGGACGTGATAGGCTCAATGTCCGGCAAGACAATAGAAGTGATAAATACCGATGCGGAAGGCCGTCTTATCCTTGCGGATGCCATATCATTTGCCAAAGAGCTCGGGGCGAAAATAATAATCGATATCGCGACACTTACCGGTGGCGTAAAGGTAGCGCTTGGGGACGTGGCGGCGGGATTAATGGGGAACAACGACGAGCTTGTGGGCAAACTGCTTAAATCCTCAGGATCGACAGGGGAGAAATTATGGAGGCTGCCGCTTTACGAGGAGTACAAGGAATACCTTAAAAGCGACATTGCAGACATAAAGAACAGCACCGAGTCCGGCGGCAAGGCAAGCGCTTCCGTGGGAGGAACGTTCCTGCAAAAATTCGTCGGCGACCTGCCCTTCGCGCATATCGACATCGGCGGGACAGCTTACATTGAAAAAGAACAGGCATATCTTACGACCGGCGCCACAGGCTATGGAGTAAGGCTTTTAGTCAACTTTTTCCAGAATTTATGATCAATGCTTAAGAAGATCATATTCTGCGCCTGCCTGAGCATCATGCTGGGAAGCACCTCTTATCCAGCCCTCCAGGAAATAGGGACCTCCGAAGCCATAGCCCCGGAGAACAGGCCGATGATGACGGAAATGTACAGGATAAGGATAACAAATTCCGTTGACGGCACGATCGAGGCAAGCGAAAACAAGGGGCAAACGTGGACAAAACTCGGAAAGGTCCTGCTTCCCACAAATATAATCAGCAACCAGGGATATACCGCTTCAAAATGGATAGATGACGGCGATGTCGCGGCCACGGCAGTGAATGCGATACACATAAAGACGGATTACAATATCGCGGACGATAAAGGCATAGTTTTCAGCATATCCCCAAATGAATATTTTATCGCAGATCCGAAATTGCGGCTGACCCAGGAAGCCGTGATATACACGGATATCAAGGCGGGACAGAATATTTTCGGCGGCGGCTATTCCCCTTTTGTAGGGAACAAGGTCTCGACCTCGGATGCGAATGGAGATCTTTATCCAATAAATACCGGCTACATACCAAAGATAGAGGACAGGGTCGTTATTACGGTTGAAAGGCCGGCAAGATATCCTAAAGAGATAGTGTTCGAGAACAGGTTCGGCGGGCTTATCACGATAAAATACATCGATGGCGAAAAACGTTATATAGGGCAGGTCCTGCGCCCGATAGAAGGAGTCGGCAGGTTCCTTGGAAGTGAATACGCGGATGTAGGCCGCATTCGCGCAAATCACGCGGGCGTCATATGCATAGCGACTTCACCGCTCGGCCAGATAGGGGGATTCCAGATAATCCCGGCGGGGCACGGGATGAGCAAGGAGATGATAACCGCGCGCACCCTGACCCAGTGGATGGTCATTGGTCCGGTCAGCGCGCTTGACCCGTCATTCGAAGGAATGGCGCCGTTCTTTAAGTATTATCTGCAGCCGAGATATAATGAGGATGACATTGAGAAACCTGACTGGAAGAAAAGGCTTCTCGAAAGGTTCCTTGTTGAGGTAAAATACAAAGAGAAGGAAGGATGGCAATTGATGCCGGTTTATTACATGGCATTGAACAAAGCGCTGCCGAAGTGGGCGAATACGGCCATGGAAGATGTTTCAGAAATAAGGATACTGTTCCCGGTATATACAGAGATGAAGAGATGAGGAAGTGAAGAAGCGAAGAGATGGAGAGGTGAGGAGGTGAAGAAGGAAGAGACGCAAGAGAAAGCGAGTATCGTGGGCTTAACAGATAAAATTATTAGACGTTGTCCTTATTGTGGGTACGAAGCGAGTGTTAAAGATTTTGGTACTTGGGAAAAAGATGGTAAGAGAGGTTTATTAGGGAAAACATCTGAAGGCTTCATAATATTTCTCTGCCCGCAATGTGAAAATCTTATTAAATATGATACTTTGTCTAATAAATTTTTAAAGTTAGAACAGAAGTCAATGAGCAGCATTGTCTTTAATATAATCTTCTTTTTTATTGTTATTTTCATTATTTACTTCATTACAAAAGCATCATTTCTTAAATAAAGAAATAAACATGGAAAAATTCTTTCAATCTCCATCCTCGCCCGCTGCAAGTGATATTTGGATTGATATTTTTGTGGGAGAGTGCTTTGAGATGTATATAATTCATTCGTAAGGGGGTGAAATATGAAAAGTATAATATTTACTATGTTATTTCTATTCTTATTTTCCTTGAATTCCTTTGCAGTGGTGGGAAAGTATCAAATCTGCATGGGGAAGGAAACTGAACTTTATATGGTTAATACTGAAACAGGCAGATTGTATAAATATCATACCCTTTATGGCGCATGGCAAGATGCTTGTAGGGGAATAGAAAGGTAACTTGATATTTTAAATAGGAGCGGTTTGCAATAATGATAAGTCAACTAGACAAAGATAATTATTTAAAAGAGTTACAAAATGATTACAATGAAATGATATTACCAGATATTACTGCTTGCTTAAATCGTTCACAAGCAGGCATATCAGCTTTAATGTTAATGCTTTGTTATATTGATTGCCTAAAAACTTATAGATACGGTCTTATTGTACTGGATTATGCAACTCTTCAAAAGCTATATCATCTATATCCAAATAATGAGCATTTATTTAAAATTATGAAAAAAAGAAAAAATAAGAAATCTGTAAATTATTATGTTAAATATATAAATGAATATTTAAAACCTATTAATAAAGGATATAAAGGAAACGATATATATTACAGTCTAAGATGTGGGCTGATACATTCTTACACAGCAAGAATTCTTCCTAATAAAAGAAAGTATGGAAAGACAAACAATAAAAGAAAATATATTCCACAAAGGAAGTACATTATTTATTACACAAAAGGGCAACCTCTTGATAAAGATAATTCTCATCTTACATTTGATGAGGATAAAAATATAGGATTTAGTATAAACCAGTTTTATTCAGATTTTCGGATAATGTGTGATAAATTCTTCGCCCAAGCTTCTAAAAGCAATATTATTAAGCTTAATATTTTCAACACGAAAAGCTTTTTAGGTAGAATTAGCTTCACCGAATAATATTCCATGAATATTCATTATTTTCATCATTAGGGGTGCTTTTATTCCATCTAATATTTATCTAATACTCTCCATCGATTTTGCCCGATTTCCGATGATACAGACTGATTTCACTTTTGTCAAAATATGCTGTTTTATTCATAAAAAGCGGGTTTTGAACGTGGATTGAAAAATCGGGTCGTATTTCTCATAATCCGCCTACGCTGAAGCTTCGGCGGACAGGCCCGAAGATCGAGATGATCCTCACCTCCCCACCTCCTCGTCTCCTCATCTCGTCACCTCTCCACCTCCTCATCTCCTACTTTCCGTACTCCTAATAAAATTATTCAATATCCTCCTCGTATAGTCCAACAATTCGATTAATTCATTGTAATTAACTTCTGAAATATACCCAAGATCTTTGGCTGTAATGAGGAAGCTTTCGACCTCATATATTGAACCTCTAGAATTATAGTAAAATCTGACCCTGTCGGCGTAGCTGTTCCTGCCCATACCTTCAGCAATGTTCGCTGTGATCGAAGTCGCCGCTCTTCTAAGCTGACTTGTTATTCCGAATAGCTCAGTTTTTGGCATTTTCTCTGTATATTTGTATACTTTCAATGCCAATTCATGCGCCTTTTGCCAGACGAGCAGATCTTTAAAGTGCTTAATCTTATCGGTCATGCTTGCGTAAGCAGCAATTATCTTGCCATCTCGTCACCTCCCATCTCCTCATCTCTGCACCTCTTCATCTCTATGTTTTATGCTATAATTCATTTTAATGAACCCAAAATACTACATAACTACTCCGCTATATTACGTGAACGACATCCCTCACATCGGCCATGCCTACACGACGATAGCGGCCGATACTCTGGCGCGATACAAAAGATCGAAAGGATACGATGTCTTTTTCCTGACAGGGACCGACGAGCACGGGCAGAAGATAGCGGAAGCGGCAAAAGCGCACGGGAAGGAACCGCAGGCATTCTGCGATGAGATAGTCACAAGGTTCAAATCAGCATGGGAAACCCTTAACATATCATATAACGATTTCATCCGCACCACGGAAGATCGCCATATTAAGGTAGTACAGGGCGTTTTCTCCAAGCTTTTAAAAGCAGGCGATATATACCTCGGGGAATACGAGGGATGGTACTGCACTCCATGCGAAACTTTCTGGACGGACCTCCAGCTCAAGGAAACAAAACTTGTTACCCCGAAAGCAAAGACATCCGGCGATGAACACCATCCACATGGCAATTTCTGTCCCGACTGCGGAAGGCCTGTCCAGAAGATCAAGGAGAAGACATATTTCTTCAAGCTTACAAAATATGAGAGGCAGCTTTTAAAGCATATCGAGGATAATGATCAATTCATCCAGCCGGTATCGAGGCGAAATGAGGTTTTAAGCTTTATCAGATCGGGGCTTAAGGACCTTAGCGTCACAAGGACCGCTTTCAGCTGGGGAGTGCCGCTGAAAGAGGACCCGAAACACGTAGTATATGTTTGGTTCGACGCGCTCATCAATTACATAACGGCGCCGGGATACGAGCTGAACCAGCCGAGGTTCGAAAGATTGTGGCCCGCCGACCTGCACCTTATGGGAAAAGAAATAGTCAGGTTCCACGCTGTCATATGGCCGTGCATGCTCATGGCGCTCGGGCTCAAGCTCCCGAAAACGGTATTTGGCCACGGATGGTGGACGGTGGAAGGCCAGAAAATGTCGAAATCAAAGGGCAACGTTGTGGACCCTATAGCCCTTTCGAAGGAATTCGGTGTTGATGCAGTAAGATATTTCCTCTTAAGGGAAGTGCCTTTCGGGACAGACGGGGATTTCTCCCGTTCTTCGCTTATTAATAGATTTAATTCGGACCTTGCGAATGACATCGGCAACCTTCTTAACAGGACGCTTACGATGATAGAGAAATATTTCGAAGGCAAGCTGGAAACGCCGAAGAAGGCGGATTTCGACGGCCACAGCGGGGAACTTATTGCTTTGGCAAGATCAACCCCTGAAACTTACGCAAAACATATGGACAAACTGGAATATTCCGAAGCGCTGACTTGCGTCTGGAAACTGGTAAACCTTGCGAACAACTATATCGAGAAAGAAGCACCGTGGAAGCTTTCAAAGGAAGGAAAGACCGAGGAACTTAAGGCGGCCATGTACAACCTGGCCCAGGTCCTCGCGATATCGGCGATATTGATATATCCGTTCATGCCGTCCACTATGGAGAATATGTGGAAACAGCTTGGATTTTCAACCTCTTTGGCAGAAGCAGCTCCAGATCCCGAGTTTGGCTTGAAACTTGCTCCTAAAGTAAGCAAAGGGAGTCCTCTGTTCCCGAGAATAGAGATAAAATAAAAGACCTATGCTTACAGATACGCACGCTCATCTTACAATGCCTGAGTATCAGGACATTGACGAAGTCCTCGGCAGGGCTAAAGAGGCCGGACTTTCGTTCATTATTGATGTTGGTTTCGACATAGCTTCGTCGGAAAAATCTACAACCTTATCATCCGGCAGTGACTTTATATATACTGCTGTCGGCGTCCACCCGCATGATGCAAAATCATTTAATGAGGAATGCTATAAGAAGATCAAGGAACTCCTCGCCCGTCCCAGGGTCGTGGCCTTAGGGGAGATCGGGCTTGATTATCATTACAACCTGTCTTCCCGGGATGAGCAGAAGAGAATGTTCTCAAAATTGCTGTGGACAGCGAGAGATGTCAACTTGCCCGTGATATTCCACGGGAGGGATTCATACCATGACATGGTCGATATAGTCAGGTCCGAAGGGCAGGGAAAAGTCCAAGGAGTATTCCACAGCTTTGCGGGAAGCATTGATGAATTGAAGTGGATACTTGATAACGGCTTTTATATTTCGATATCAGGGATGATAACTTTCAAGAAAGCAAAGAACATTGCGGATATTGCAAAAGCGGCGCCGATGGACAGAATACTTATCGAGACAGATTGCCCTTATCTTACGCCTGAGCCATACCGCGGGAAAAGGAACGAGCCGTCATACGTCAAATATGTGGCGGAAGCACTGGCAAAAGTTAAAGGCATGACGGTGGAGGAAGTCGGGGAGATGACGACAAATAATGCTAAAAAGCTTTTTAAAATATAATATCAGGAAAAGCGATGTTATCCACTTCCTTAAAAAGCTCTCGCTTTTAATGGCTGCCGGAGTCAGCGTTTCAGCCGCGCTCGACATGGCTGCAAGTTCCGAATGTTTCAAGGTCATTGCGGAGAAGGTCAAATCGGGCGGCTCGTTATCGGAAGCTCTTGATGCCAATGTTTTCCCGCCGGCAGTGATAGGCATTATCTCTGTTTCCGAAAAGAACGGGGCTCTTTCTTCCGGATTGGCAAGAGCCTGTATTTATCTGGAGAAAAACGAAACCTTCAGGAAAAAGATCATTGGCTCATTAATATATCCGGCTTTTATTCTTACGCTATGCTGCGCATCCATCTTTCTCCTTGTATCGGTCCTTTTGCCTTCGTTCGCGGGGATATACCAATCCATCGGCGCAAAAATGCCGGCTTTAAGCAGGATAATACTTGATTTAGGCAGATATTTCCCTTTGATAATAGTCCTTGCTCCCGCTTTTATATATTTCTTTGTTAAGCATTTGACGGGAGACAAAGGATTCGGATTCCCCGTGATCGGCAAATTCAGGTCGAAGATCTTGCTGGCATCATTTTTCAATTCAATGTCGGAATCGCTCTCTTCAGGCATGAACCTGATAGACGCGCTTTCGTTATCCGCCGGAATTATGAGCAGCAAGTTATTCAAGGAAAAGCTGGAGGGATCGATAAGGGCTGTTTCTAACGGAGAGCCGTTAAGCGAAGCGCTTCGTATCTCAGGATGGTTAGATGATACCGCACTTTCCTTGATATCAGCCGGGGAGCGCTCATCATCCCTGGACAAGGTCTTTTCCCAGTTATCTATTATGTATGAAGAAGAGATAGAGAGCAGCTTGAAGACATTCACTACACTTATAGAGCCCGCTTCAACGCTGGCAACGGGGATAGTTGTTGGTATAATAGTGTTCGCCATGTTCATGCCGATAATTAAGCTGATCAGCGTGTTGGGAGGCTAAAATGCAAGATCAGCAAAATCACAATATACAATACGCAAATCACAAACAATCTACAAATTACAATAACCCAAAAAACAAGAAACCATTTGATCTGGAAGAAAGAACCTCGGAGTATGCAAAATGCATAATTAGATTATGCAAAAAGTTGCCGACAAATACAGTCAATATTGAAATAATAAGGCAACTTGTGCGTGCTGCCGGATCTGTTGGCGCGAATTATAGAGAAGCGAATGAAGCTCTGAGTCGGAAAGATTTTACTTACCGATTAAGAATTACAAGAAAAGAAGCAAAAGAAAGTAGTTATTGGCTGGATTTATTGAAAGAAGCAAACCTAAATATTGAAGAAGAGATTAACGGGTTATACAGAGAATCACGAGAATTGCGGAACATATTTTCATCAATCTTAAATAAGGCCTGATGTTGTGTTTTTTTTGTATATTATTTATTGGAATTTGTTTGTCCCGCTACCTTATTATTAGAATATAATATGTTGCGGGATCCCGCAAAGCGGGATAATTTGTAAGTTGTGATTTGTGATTTATTATGTAAGGGGGTTTTCTTATGAGCAAAGCATTCACTTTAATTGAATTACTCGTAGTTATAGCAATCATAAGTATCATTGCCGCTTTCATGATGCCGAACTTCCTCGGGGTGCAGGACAGGGCGAAGGAAGCCGGAGTCAAGGCCGTAATGCATTCGATACAGCTTTCCATCGAATCGTATAACATGGAGAACGAGGCATACCCGATGGGGAATAATATCCCGTTAAGAGAGCTTATCGACAACTACCTGGTCCAGGGCGGCTATGTAATATCAGTCCCGAAAAATCCTTTCACGGGCAAGGAATACACGGGATCCGACAGCGCGGGAAAGATCATTTATGTCTACGACGATTCAACGGGTTCTTATAAGCTGACAGGTTACAAGAGGAACGGGTTCTCGAAGCTACTTGAACTCGGGAACATGTAGTTCGTTTTTTACGGCAAGCTTCTTAAAATCCAAATACACACCGATTATTGTATTTATGTAGCCAATATTAAGATATTTATCTTCGTTATCCAGGTGAGTGAATAAAAATAAGTCCATTTTATCCCGCATCATTAAGAAGGTGATGTCTCCCGGGTCCCTCCTTTCATTTATTAATGCATCGAATGCATCATTCATATTTTTCCTTGCAGGTTCGTTCTTCAAGATGTATGAATAAGCATTTGCGTAGATCGCGAACGGCTTGACCTTATTTTTAACAGACCCGTTACAAAGCCGGAGGCACCGTAAAAGGAATCCGATGCTTTTCGTTTCATAGGCTGGCTTATTCTCCAGTATCCATTTTATAGGATCCGTCGGTTTCATGAAATCCCTGCCTATCGCAAGCTTGATCCACGAGCCTTTCTCGCTTGTATAGTATTCATAGGGTTCGACATATTGATGCCAGTTCTTAAGGTTATTATTTATAGAACGATTTAAGGTGCTAAGGCCGCGGACAAAATAGGATAGGGGGTTCTTTTCATTATTAGGATTGTTAGCCTTTATCCAGTTGAATAGCGGCAGGTAGTCGTCGAATTTCTCATGCCTGCCTTTAAAAAGCCAGTTACTTTTAAGATAAGTGATATATGTTTCGGACCTTATTTTCGGGCTAAATCGTATTGCCATTTAACAATCCCTCACTGAGTAAATTATCGTCAAATAACCCCGATAATTTCAATAAATCTCGGGCAAAATTAGTGGTATAATAGGCAAGGATAATGATAAAAACCATCATAAGGGCATTACTGATAGCCATATTGTCGGCAGGCATTGTATTCGCTTTGGATTATGACCCCAACGGCCGCCTCATCATGTCCCTCGGAGGAGAGATATCTGTCATTAATCCCATTCTTTCGACCGATACGACATCCTCAGCTATCGAAGGGGTGATCTTCTCGGGATTGGTAAAAGTGGACAAGAACCTCAATTTCATCCCGGACATGGCAAAGTCCTGGACCATATCAAAAAGCGGCAGGGTCTGGACATTCAAGCTGAGGCGCGATGTCACATGGCACGACGGCGAACCGTTCACCGCAGAGGACGTGAAGTTCACTTTTGATACCATCCTGAACAAAAAGGTCAATTCTGTCAGAAGGGGCGACTACATAATCGACGGAGAGCCGATAATATTCAAGGTAGTGGACAGATACACGGTAAAAGCCATACTTCCAAAGCCGTTCTCGCCGTTCCTTACAAGCGCTTCAATGGGAATACTCCCGAAACATATTCTCGAAGGCAAAGAGCTCGACATGTCAGATTTCAACAGGCGCCCGGTCGGGACAGGCCCCTTTAAATTCGTCGAATACAAGGCGGGGGACCATGTCCTCGTGAAGAGGAACCCGGATTATTACGGCGGAGCGCCAAAGTTGAAGGAGATACTTTTCAAGATAATTCCCGACGAGAACACCGCGCTGGTTGCATTAAAGTCCGGCGATATTGACGAAACGGGCATCCCACCTAAAGATTTCCATCCGATAAAGCATGTGAACCTCTATAAGTATGATGCTCTGCTTTATACTTACCTGGGATTTAATCTCAAGTCGCCCAAGTTCTCGGATGTAAGGGTGAGGCAGGCCTTGTCATATGCCGTGAACAGGAAACAGCTGATAGGCCTTGTTCTCAGAGGTTTAGCTGTACCCGCCTATTCGCCGTGCTCACCGGTTTCATGGGCTTACAGCGACGATGTGCATAAATATGAATATGATCCAAAAATGGCAAAAGCGCTCCTGAAGGAAGCGGGCGTCAAAAACCTTGAGTTCACTGTCCTCGTGAACCACGGAAGCAAGGAGAGGGAAAAGGCGGCGACCATTCTCCAGCAGCAATTCGCCCGTGTGGGAGTGAAGATGAACATAAGAGTGCTTGAATGGAGCGCGCTCCTGAAGGTGATCAATGCGAGAAAAACCCCAAAAGATTTTGATGCGGTGATAATCGGCTGGTCTACAGGAGTGGATCCGGATTCATATTCCATTTGGCATTCAAGCCAGTATCCAGGAGGGCTTAACTTCATCGGTTACGATAATCCGAAAGTCGACAGGCTTCTTGATGCCGGCAGGCGGGAGCAGTATAAATCCGACAGGAAGGAAATATACGCCGCGATGTACAGGGAGATAACAAAGGACGCCCCTTATGTATTCCTGTGGTATCCGAAAGTACTTGCGGGGGTAAGGGGCAGGGTGGGGGGATTGTCTGAGCCGGGGCCGACAGGTTTATTTCTTGATATAGAAAAGGTTTACATTAAAAAATAATTGCTCATTCTGATTTCATTTAATATATTTTTGGGATTGGAAGATAGGTGAGGGTTAAGAAGCCAGTATAGAAGTTGGAGGTAGGAAGTCGGTGTATCCAACATCCAAACCCAACAACCAAACTGGCGTCCTGACCTTCGCCTAACTTCTACAACAGGAGATTTATGAGAAGGTATATAATAAGAAGGTTGATTCAGTTAATCCCCTTATTGATAGGGATCTCCCTGATCACATTTTTCGTGATGCATATGGCCCCGGGAGACCCGACATCACTTTTTGCCGACCCGAACATCAAGCCCGAGGAACTCGTAAGGATACGCGCCAACTGGGGGCTTGATAAGCCGGTGATAGTCCAATATTTTATCTGGCTCAAGAACGCGGCGAAACTGGATTTCGGGTATTCATATATCTCAGGAAAGCCGGTCATTGAGGAGATATTCGAGAGGCTTCCCGCGACGCTCTTATTAATGACCGTTTCTTTCTTTTTGATACTTCTCATATCGATACCGGTCGGAGTAATATCGGCCGTCAGGAAGGGATCACTATTCGATAATGTCTTCACCGTCCTGTCTTTCATGTTCATGTCCATACCGTCATTCTGGCTTGCTTTGATATTCATGATGGTATTTTCGCTCAAGCTCGAATGGTTCCCTCCTTTCGGAAATATCATCCTTCCCTGTGCTGTCATGGTCATATCGGGGCTCGCGGGAATAACAAGATACCAGAGGGCAAGCATGCTTGAAGTCCTCGGGCAGGAATATATAAAGGTTGCGAGGGCCAAGGGGCTTCCCGAGAATATCGTCATCTTTAAGCACGCACTCAGGAATTCTCTTATCCCGATAGTCACATTGCTCGGGCTTTCGCTTCCCGACCTTTTTGGCGGGGCATTCATTATCGAAACGATATTCGCATGGCCGGGGATGGGGCGGCTGGGCGTTTCCGCCGTGTTCTCAAGGAACTATCCGGTCATCATGGGGATAACGGTCCTTACCGCGCTCCTGATAGTGATAGGCAATCTCCTGGCTGATATAGGTTATGCTGTCGTTGACCCGAGGATAAGATATGCTGAAAAAAAATAAACTGGCAATATTCGGCCTGATAATATTATCGATATTAGTTCTTCTGGCGATATTTGCCCCGATATTTGCACCTTTCGATCCCAGTGCGATCCTGGAGGACCATATTGCAGCGCCTTCAATGAAGCATCTTTTCGGGACAGACGACCTGGGAAGGGATATTTTGAGCCGCTTATTATACGGCGGAAGGGTCTCTCTTTCAGTGGCGGTGATAGCAGTTGCCGTTTCATTGACCATAGGGATACTGCTCGGCTGCATCTCCGGTTATTACGGCGGCATACTTGATGAGGTGATAATGCGGTTCACGGACATAATGCTTTCTTTTCCCACGATATTCCTGATACTTGCTATACAGTCGGTTTTGACGCCGAACATTATCAATGTGATGATAGTTATCGGGGCCACTTCATGGATGGGGATAGCGCGCCTTGTCAGGGGGGAATTCCTGGCATTGAAAGAGCGGGAATTTGTTGAAGCGGCGAGAGCTATCGGTTGCAGCGATCTCAGGATAATCTTCAGGCATATACTGCCTAATTCACTTCCTCCGGTCATCGTGGCCGGCACATTGGGGATGGCCGGGGCGATACTCACGGAATCTGCGCTGAGCTTCCTTGGCCTTGGCGTGCAGCCGCCAATGGCGAGCTGGGGGAACATGCTCATGGATTCGCAGTCTTACCTTCTTGACGCGCCCTGGATGGCCGTCATACCGGGGCTTGTAATAGTACTTACGGTGCTTTCGCTTTACTTTGTGGGTGAGGGTTTGAGAGAGGGGTTAAATCCAAAAGAATGAACGATGACAAGCTTATAGATATCAAGAAGCTTTCTGTGTATTTTAATAATAGCGGCAATATCACTAAAGCCGTTGAGAATGTCGACCTTTTGATCAATAAAGGCGAAATAGTCGGGCTTGTCGGCGAATCTGGCTGCGGCAAATCCTCACTGGCGCTCGCGATAATGCGGCTTATAGACCCGCCGGGAAAAATATACGGCGAGATAAAATGGAAAGGAAGAAATCTGCTCAACCTTTCTTCAGCCGAGATGCAGGAAATAAGGGGCGGGGATATCGCAATGGTTTTTCAGGACCCGTTTTCCGCGCTGAACCCGGTATTCAAGGTGGGGGAGCAGATAGCGGAAGTGTTCCGGATACACCAAGACATGCCCAAAAAGCAGGCCTGGGACAAGGCTGTGGAGCTACTCGACATGGTGCACATTAAGGATCCGGCGCAGAGGGCGAATGACTATCCCCACCAGTTCAGCGGAGGAATGAAGCAAAGGGTGGCGGTGGCCATGGCTTATGCCCTTCACCCCGACCTTTTAATAGCGGACGAGCCAACGACCGCGCTGGACGTGACAATGCAAAAGAGCATACTCGATCTGCTTAAGGAGCTTAAGACGACCATGCTTTTCATTTCGCACAATATTGCCCTTGTTTCCGGGCTCTGCAGCAGGATATTCGTTATGCAGGGCGGCAAGATAGTTGAGCAGGGCAATACTATCGACGTGATAAACGCCCCGAAGGACGCTTATACGGCCAAGCTTGTCAATTCATACAGGGAGATAAACCTTGATATCAATAGAAGTTAATGAGGTAACAAAGTATTTCGGGAAGCTGAAAGCCCTTGATGGCGTCACTTTCTCCGTAGAAGAGGGCGGATCATTCGGCCTCGTTGGCGAGTCCGGATCGGGAAAGACAACGCTTGCGCGCATTATTCTGCGCCTTATAACGCCTTCAAGCGGGCAGGTGAAATATGCTTCCGGATTTTCCAGGAAGGACTACCAGATAGTTTTCCAGAACCCTTATACATCGCTTGATCCAAGGATGAAAGTAAAGGAAGCGCTTTCCGAGCCCCTGAATATACACGGCATTAAGAGGGACATTAGGGAGATCCTTTATGAAGTGGAGCTTAACGAGAGCTACCTGGACAGGTACCCGCACGAGCTCTCGGGAGGGGAGAGGCAGAGGATATGCATTGCCCGGGCCATAAGCATAAAGCCGAAATTCCTCGTTCTTGACGAGCCGGTCTCGTCGCTTGATATGACGATCCAGCTTGAGATATTGAAACTTCTGAAGAAGATAAGATCCCAATTGAACCTGACATTTCTTTTGATCGCCCACGACCTTTCCGTTGTCAGGTTCATGTGCGACAGCATGGCGGTGATGAAGAACGGGAAAATAGTTGAAACAGGAAAGGTGGAAGAAATATACTCCGGCCCTAAAGACAATTACACGAAGCTTCTTCTTGAATCCGTCCCGAGGTTACCTTAAAAGATCCAGCGGCATTGAAGGGGTCGTGTCTTTCTTCTGTCGCTCCATATCCGCGGTCTTGTCTTCCATTTCCGCAAGATATTTTGAATTGACGATATGCGGCGTGATCAGCACTATGACCTCCTTCTTTTCGGAGGTGATGTCCGTCCTTTTAAGCAGCGAGCCAAGAAGGGGTATGTCCATTAATATGGGCACTCCCTTGACCTCTTTCTTTTGCGAATCCCTTATGAGGCCGCCGATAACTATCGTCTGGCCGTCCTTTACTATCAGCTGCGTCGTGGTCTCCGTTGAATTCTTTTGAGGCAGATCATTAATTATTGCACCCTCGCTTATTTCAGGATGAATTTCCATTACAATAAGGCCGTCGCTTTTTATGCTCGGAGTTATCACCAGCTTTGTCCCTACATCAAGGAATTCAACGCTTTCGATCATGCCGGTGGTCGTTATGGTCTTTGTCTTATAGCCGAGGCGGGAGCCGGTAATTATCTCGGCTTTCTGCTCGTTCAGGGCCATGACCTTCGGGCTTGAAAGTATGTTGAATCCCGTGCGCCTGGATATCGTCTCGACAAGGGCTGTCATGTTCTGGTTCGTGACCGAATAATAAAGCCCTGTCGCTCCTGTAACAGTTGGCTGGTTTGCCAGTCCCTTTGTCTGGACGATCTCTTGCGCATTATCCGCACTGGTCAATGAAGAATTAATTCCCATGCTCTGGGATTCGTTCAGGGAAACCTCGATTATCTTTGCTTCCACCATTACCTGCCGCGGCGGGATATCCAGGTTCCTTATAAGGATCTCCGCTCTTCTTATGTCGTTCGCGGATCCTTTCACGATAACCGTCTTGCTTCCTTTCGTTGTGTAAATGTTCGCATTTTCGGGCATCAGCTTTGTCAGGGTCGCAAGAAGTTCGTCCGGTCCTACATAATTGATCATGAACGTCCTTACAAAGATACCGCCGGGAAGCTCTTCCACCCTTGCGGGTTCGGTGGAGGAATAAACCTGCACGACATTGCCCTGCATCGTGTAGGTGTATCCATTGGATTTTAATATCATGTCTAAAGCGTCCTCCGGCGTGACATTGTTCAATATGACGGTCACTTTCCCGTACACGTCGCGCCCGGCTATGATGCTTATGCCGGTCTCTTTAGAGAATATCTGGAGGACGGAGCTTATATCAACGTTCCTGAGGTCAAGGGAAATAAGATTTTTGGCCTTCTTTATTACCTGTTTTAGTTTTGGAGTTGTTTTCACCTCTTTTGGAGCTATTGGCGCGGCCGTGGCTGTTTGTGAGACAGATGCTTTAATTGCTTCTTTCGTCGCTGTTGGAACTGTTGCCTGTGCAGTAGCGATCGGTGTTTTCTTGGCTTCTTTTGCGGCGGCCGGTTTTGACTTCGATCCCAGCATTTTTAACGCCTGGTCCCTCAGGTTTTTGGCATCTTTATAATTGGGAATAACGGCTAAAGCCGCGTTGCATTGGTTCACGGTACTTTCGTAGTTTTCCAGCTGGTAATATGCCTTTCCCATCCAGTATCGGGCTTTAACCATGGAGGGCTCCAGTCTGAGGGTTTTCACGAATTCCGGGACGGCCTCATTGTAATTTTTCTCGAGATAGTAGAGATATCCCTGGGCGAAATAAGCTTCAGCCCTATTTTCCTTGGCGGCTGCCGCGGATCCCTTTGCGGCAGACGCTGCGAAGCTGTTAAAAGCCAGGGTCACCATGATCAAAAAACAGATAATGTATCTCATTTATTTTTCCTTTATGGTCAATTCGTATTGTTTCTTGCCTTTTTCCAGCACTACCTTATCCTTGTTTATCTTCAGGACCTTGTATCCGTTTATGCTTTCACCGGCCTTAAGTATCTCGTCGTTTATTACAGCCTTTATTTCCTTGCCCATGAAATAGCCGGAATACTTGAGCCCGGTCACTGTCTCGATCCTTAATGTGGGGCGTTTTGCCCTGGTGCTGTAAAAAGGATCGTACAGGTACGAATATCCCTGCATTTCATTTAGGGGCTTCTGGACCGCCCCTCCCGGCATAACGAACGCCGAAAGCGCCATGCTGACCGAAAGCTTCTTTTCCCCCGTCATCTTGCGAAGGTCCAGGGAATCCACCCTTATGGTGACCGGCAGGTTTTTTAACTGCGCAAGATACGTGTTCAGATCCGCATAATCGCCCGAAAATTCGACCTTGAGAGGGAGCCTTTTGTACTTTTGCTCCTGCACAAGGCCCGCAGGCTGGATAAGATTATAATCTATATTCAATCCTTTGCCAACAATCGAAATGAAATTGTTTATAAGGTACGGCGTGGCCGTCTCCGAAGGTATCTTTTTGGAGATCTCATCAAGTTCTTTATTGAGCATTGCCTTGGCCGCATCCAGGTCCTTAAGCAGCAGATATCCGCCCTCGAACATCTTTATCTCGCTGTCTATCAATTTCAGCGAATTTTTAAGGTTGTTGATCTCTTTCGTCTTGGGCTTGTAGACGTAATTATACGCGCCGTAGGACAATATAAGGGCAATCATGACCCCCGCTATAAGATTTCGCCATTTAGATAAAAATTCTTCCATTATTTCCCCTTATTTCAGATCAAGTTAAACGTGATCTTAAAGACCAGTTCAGGTACACTTTCCTTAACGGCTTTCCGTGCTTCTATGAGCACCGTTTTTGTAAAAGCCGGTGAATCCTCAAAGTTCTTCAGGAGATAGCCGATAGTTGCAGTATCCTTTGCGGCACCCGTCAGCCATATCTGGCGCATTGCATTGTCATATCTCAGGTCCGTCAGTGTTATCCCCGAGGGAAGAGCGCGGATCATTTGCGACAGCGTTTCCCTGATGTGCGTCTCTTCTTTTGAAATTTGTTCAAGGATCGCCCGTTTTTCAATAAGCGTCTTAACATCCGTTAAGATCGCCTGTTTTGAAGCGATCTCCTTTTTGTAGTGCTCTCTTACACCTATCAGATAAAAGTTATATATTAAAGCGGCAGCTATCACCGCAATAGCGCCCCAGAGGGCGAGATTTACCGGTATCTTTATGTTGAGGTTGACCTTTTTCATCAGGTCTTCAAGGACATTGAATTTGCCGGGCTTTTCCTTCTTCCTCTGGAAGTTTATCTTTTCACTGCGCTCCAGGGCAAGCCCGACGGCGAGCGCCATCCTTGAGGACACTTCTTTCAGGGCGGATTCGTCTATACCCGATGCCTTGTCTACCTTCAGGATCTCAAGGGGGTTCAGTGACTCCACCTTTATCCCCAGGGCGTTCGAGAGGAATTCTTCAAGGTTCTTGAGGCCCGAGCTGCCTCCCGTGATGAATATCCTGTCTATCTTTTCCTCCCTGAATTCCTCCTTGTAATAATCAAACGACCTGAGGATCTCGTTCTGCAGCCTCCGAAGTGTCGGAGCCATCATTTCATGTATGTGGACAAGCGGTATTCCGCTGTCGGTGACCTCGGCCGTGTCTTTTTTGGGAATGCCGTATTTTTTCTTTATGTCCTCGGCCTGTTCGTATGTCAGGTTAAGCTGCCAGTGGTCCGCCACAAGGAGTCCTGTCATGGCTTTTGTCAGCGAATCACCTGCGACCTTTATTTCCCTGGTGAAATTAAGCGTATCACCTTTGAAAAGGTTAATGCTTGCGGCTTCGGCGCCGATGTCTATTATGGCGTTGATCTTGTCTTTCTCTATCTTTTTGCCCTGCACCAGGATGCTGCACAGCACGAGAGGGATGAGGGATATTCCGGAGAACTTTACGCCGGATTCCTTGGAGATGGAAGCGAGGAAATTAAGGAATTCTTCGCCAGCTACCGCGAACATGACATCATATTTCTCGACCGCTTTATCGGATATCTTGCCGATCCTGAAGAAATCCATCGAGGAATTCTCGAGAGGGAAGGGGATAATATTCTTTGCTTCCCACCTCAATGCTTCCGCGATCTCTTCGTCGGGCATGACCGGGAGGGAAAGGCGCTTCATGCTGACATTGGTCCCGAACGCGCAGGTGTAAACTTCCGTGTCCGGCTTTTCCCCCTTGAAAAGGTCCTTCAGGATATCGGATATGGCTTTGACCTTATCTTCCGACTGGGGGACTTCGCGGACGGCGTATTTGAAAAGGGTGACTTCACTGTCAGTTTTATTAAGCTTAACGAACTTGACAGATTTTTCGTCTATGTCCAGACCAATAGCGATACCATTTTCTGGCATGGTCAAATTATATCACAGATTCCTGGACTTAACGCTGGATTCGAGAGTGCTCAAATTGGAACCCTTCTGGACTGTTATGTAGATATTTATCAGCCTTATGTTTGAGGGGGTGGGATTGTTGTACGTTAGAGAAAAGCTTTTGACCCCGCTTGCGACCTCTATCGAGGCCGTTTGGACGATCCTTTTTAAATATCCCTCGGAAGTGCCGGTCCACGAATATGTCACGGTTTCATTCGCTTCCCTCGTGCCGTTGTTGTTCAGGTCCTCGGACCAGAACGTTATACTGATCCCGTCGGCGGAGACTATTTCAAGCGAGCTCCTCAATTCTTTTGTCATCCTGTCCAATGACCGATGTATCTCGACGGCCGTATCGCCCTCATACAGCTCCGCCGTAAAAATGCGCATCGATTGAGTGAAGGCGTAAATTATCAGGGCCATGGCGAACGTGAGAACACCCATTGCGATCATCAATTCCAAAAGGGTGAAACCAGGTGTCGTCCTGAGTGCAGCGAAGGACCTGCCTTTATTAATTAAGGCAGACTCTTCACGGAGTTTACCCTGAGGCAAGAGACTCTTCGCTTCGCTCAGAGTGACACCGAAGGGTTCAGAGTGACGATTAAAAATTAGAGATGAGAGTTTCGATGGAAACACTTGTTTCAGCTCCTGTTCCCGGCCGCCAGAAAATTATCACCTGGACGTCTTTCAGGTTGGTTTGAGGTGTGCTTATCACTACCTGCCTGCTATACGCGGGGTAGGAAGCTATGGCCGTCTTTGCCTCGCTGCTTATGGATGCGAAGGCGGTACCTTTTAATTCCTCTATCTTCTTCTGGGCAAGTATGGCCGCTGTGTTGGTGTTCTTTACTTCATCGCTTGCAAGGAGCCCGGCGGATAATACCTGGAGGAGAGGGACAAGCACCGCAGCAATGATGATCAATACCAGCAGGACCTCTAATAAAGTGAACCCCTTTGATCTCATATCAGAAATGATAGCATAAGGGAAAATTAATTACCAATTTCCAGTATCCAATGTCAAATAAATGACCCCCGACGTAAAGTCGGGATCCCGCACACATTAGATCTGAATAATAAAGTAGCGGGACAAATCCCAATTCCCAATTGGACATTGGTCATTGGAAATTAATTTGGCATTGGCTAATTGGCAATTGGAAATTAAAAAGAAAGGGAGCCGACTAGTTCAGCTCCCTTTAAATCAACATGTCTTTAAAGACATCCACTCATTATAAGTGACCGTTAGATTCCCAGATAGTTCCCGCGTCCACTGTAGAGACCGTAACGACCCCGGCGCTGCTAACTGAAGCAGTGCCTGCTCCTCCTGCCCCGACTGAATAGATTATGTAATAATCGGAGTCCGAAGGTGCGCTGCCGCTGAGCGCGTACACGTAAGGTGTAGCTCCGCCGGCAATAAATGGATCATAAAGGTTCGCTTCCAGTATCCTTGGTGCCGCAGCGAGAAGAGTTGTCTGGTAGTTGGCAACTGCCGGGTACAGGTTGTTGTGGTTCTTGTAATAAGATTCGATCGCGATCTTAAGAACCCTGACGTCGCCCTGCGCCTTTGTCTTCCTTGCTTCGTTCTGCATGCCCCTGAAGCTTGGTATCGCTATGGCGATCAATATCGCTATAACGGCCATGACTATGAGCAATTCGATAAGTGTAAATCCTTTGCTTTTTCTCATTATTTCACCTCCTTTCATTTCATTGTAGAATTTGAGACTGTTTGGTAACCTAGGAACCCGCGACTAAAAGTCGCGGTTCCAATTTATTATGCGAGGAACCGAGAGTTTCACTCTCAGGTTCCGATGTTTAGACCTTCTCAAAATGCTCCTGGCTTATCGCGTGAGCCAGGGCTTCCTCGTATGTTATTGTCTTGTTCTTGTAAAGATTCTTGAGGCACGCATCCATGCTCATCATACCGAATTTCGCGCCTATGTCCAGCATGGAAGATATTTCCTGCGTCGTGCCTTTTCTTATAAGGTTCCTTACCGCAGAAGTCGCGACAAGCACCTCGGTGGCCACTATCATGCCTCTTTTATCCATTTTCGGTATAAGCTGCTGGGCGATCACCCCCTGGAGCGAAAGCGAAAGCTGCATCCTTACCTGTGATTGCTGGTGCGGAGGGAATACATCGATCATGCGGTCGATGGACTGCACGGCATCGTTCGTATGAAGCGTGGAAATGACAAGGTGTCCGGTTTCGGCGGCCGTTATCGCTGTTTGTATCGTTTCCAGGTCCCTCATTTCACCCACGAGTATCACGTCGGGGTTCTGCCTTAGGACATACTTCAGGGCCACGCTGAACGATTCGGTATCGAAACCCACTTCTCTTTGCTCAACGATGCTTCTCTTGTTCGCGTGCAGGTATTCTATGGGATCCTCCACCGTTATAATGTGAAGGCTCTTGTTCTGGTTAATGAGGTCTATCATGCATGCCTGTGTTGTGGTCTTCCCTGAACCCGTGGGCCCTGTCACAAGCACAAGTCCGCGCTCAAAGTTCGCGAAATCGGCAACTGCTTTGGGAAGATGAAGTTCCTCCAGGCGCGGAATGTCCGCGGGGATGGGCCTTAGAGCCGCAGCAACGGTACCTCTTTGATAATGAACGTTAACCCTGAACCTGGAAAGGTCTTTTACCGCATAACTGCAATCAAGCTCTTTTGTCCTCTCCAAGGTCTCGATCTGCTTCTGGCTTAAGAGGCTGTAAATAAGCGATTTAGATTCGGCGTCGGATAGTCTTGGGGTGTCCATCGGGGCAAGGGCTCCATTGATCCTTAATATTGGGGAAGTTCCGGCCACGATTATAAGGTCCGAGGCCCCTTTATCAACTACAGTTTTAAGTAAGCTGTTTATTTCCATATGTGATAAGGACGAGAGTTATTATACTAACTATTTGTTTAATTCGCAACAAATTTAGTGTCTAAGCGTCTTCACCATCTGGAATATAGGCAGGAGGATGGACGCGAATATGAACGCCACCATCCCTCCTATGACCACAAGGAATACCGGCTCGAGCAGGGCCGTGAGCCTTTTAACGCTGTAATCGGTTGACATGTCGTAGTAATCGGCGACCTTATTGAGCATCGCATCCAGCGCGCCGGTCTCTTCTCCCACTGCTATCATGTGCACCGGCATTGCCGGGAACTGGCCGCTTTCCTTGAGCGGGGCGGATATGGACTCCCCCTTACTGACCGAAGAATACACGTTCTTTAACACCTTGGATATGATCGCGTTATCTATGGTCTGCTCGGTCACTTCCAGGGATTGAAGCATGGGAACGCCGGCCCCTATCAAGGATGCAAGCGTCCTGGTAAGCCTCGCGATAGTCGCCTGTCTTATCAATTTCCCTACCACAGGTATATTAAGCACCATACTGTCAATGTTGTATTTGCCCGCGGGAGTTTTTCTGTACCACATTAACAGAAAATACAGCCCTATCAGGGCCACAACAGCATGCCTCCAGAAGGTCCTTATTTGTATGTTGGCGTTATAAAGGATCCTTGTAGGGAGGGGTAGGGGGACATTGGATTCTATGAATATCTTGGCGAAAGACGGAAGTATGGTCACGATAATGCCTACTATGACGAAAACGCCGACTACCGCGAGTATCATGGGATAGAACATTGCCGTGGATATCCTCTGCCTCAGTTCCTGTTCGCGTTCCGCGAATACCGCAAGGCGGTTCAATATCTCGTCCAGGTTACCCGAAACTTCGCCCGCATGTATCATGTTCGTGAAAAGGTTAGGGAAAATATCCGGATGTTTCTTCAAAGCGTCAGCAAAGGTCAGACCTCCCTTTATATCGTCATATACTTCGTTCACGGCTTCTTTCAGCCTTTCATTCTCGATCTGTTCCTTCAGGGTGAGAAGGCTTGTGGGCAAAGATATCCCGGAGCTGATCATGTTGGCAAGCTGGACATTGAACATTACCAGGTCATTTAGCTTTACCCTGGTGAACTTTCGCAGGAATTTATCTATTGAGAAAGGGATGGCTTTTTCGGTAATGGAAGTAACGGTATATTTCAGCTTTTGCAGCTTTGAAGCAAGGATGTCCTTGTTCGCCGCCTCCATCATGCCGGAGACCACCTTGCCCGATTCGTCCCTTGCTTTATAGGAATAAGTAGGCATGCTGTATGATCTTATTCCTGAGACACTCTAATGACTTCATCTATCGTGGTGGCGCCCGCAAGCACTTTTATTATTCCGTCCTGCCGCAGTGTTTTCATTCCGGCATCCTGCGCAACGTGTTTTATCTGAGAACTCGGGGTTTTGGCCAGGATGAGGTCCCTTATCTTGTCGGTGATCAAGAGCATTTCAAATATCCCGATCCTTCCTTTATAACCGCTGTTCTTGCAGGCCTTGCATCCCGCCCCCCTGTAAAATTTCGGATTTGAAGGAAGTTCCGCGCCGAAGTCCCTGATAACCTCTTCGGAAGGAGTATAGGGCTGCTTGCAGGAGCTGCATATGGTCCTTACAAGCCTTTGTGCAACGACTCCGATAACGGAAGAAGATATAAGGAAAGGTTCCACCCCCATGTCGATCAATCTGTTCAGGGAACCAGGGGCATCGTTGGTGTGCAGGGTGGAGAACACAAGGTGGCCCGTCAGCGCCGCCTGGACGGATATTTCGGCTGTTTCAAGGTCCCTGATCTCCCCGACCATTATGACGTCCGGGTCCTGCCTCAAGATGGAGCGAAGCCCCGTCGCGAACGTGAGCCCCGCTTTCGGGTTTATCTGAGATTGACGTATCATCTTTAACTGATATTCCACCGGGTCTTCTATTGTGATTATGTTCTTGTCCGGAGTATTTATCGTGTTCAAAGCGGAATAAAGCGTCGTTGTTTTTCCTGAACCGGTGGGGCCTGTTACAAGGATTATGCCGTACGGCCTGACTATAAGGGACTTGAAATGTTCAAGATTTTTTTCGTCAAATCCAAGTCTCTCAAGACCTATCAATATGCTGGTCGTGTCAAGGAGCCTCATTACGATGTTTTCTCCGAACAGTGTCGGCATGGATGACACCCTCATGTCGATCTGCCCTCCCTCGATGTTCAGGCGGAACCTGCCGTCCTGGGGTATCCTTTTTGTCGCTATGTTCATATCAGACATTATCTTTATGCGGGAGAGCACAGCCGCCTGCATCTGCTTCGGTATGGTCGCCTGCTCGTGAAGTATGCCGTCCACCCTGAACCTTACCTTCAGGTTCTCCTCCTCCGGCTCAACGTGGATGTCTGATGCTTTATCCCTTATCGCCTGCAGGATTATCAGGTTCACGAGCTTTATTATGGGGGCTTCCTCGGCGATGTTCCTCAGTTTTTCCGTATCTATCTCTTCCTTGCCTTCTTCAATGGCAAGCGTTTTCATGTCGATGCTTTTTATGACATCCTCAATTGACCCTCCTATGCCATAATACTGGTTTATGGCGTTCTTTATCTCGCTTTCGGTCGCGACCGCGGGCTCGATATTGCTTTTGGTCTTTATCCTTATCTCGTCAAGCGCAACGACGTTAAGCGGGTCTGCCGTGGCTATCGTCAAAATGTCGCCGGTCTTAAAAAGAGGGATCAAATTATATTTTTTTGCAAGGTTTTCCGGTATTAAGGAAAGCACCTTTGCGTCGATGAGGTAGTTGCGCAGGTCTATTCTCGGGATCCCCAGCTGTTCCTCGAAGAAGGTTACGATATCTTCTTCAGATACCAGAGCCATCTTTACAAGCACTTTTCTCAGGGGGTCATTTGTTTTTTCGCTTTCCCTTATCGCGGACTTCAACTGTTCATCGGTTATCAGTTTCTGCTCAACGAGGCTTTCACCAAGGGATTTTCTTTGTCTGACAGGCACCTGGTCACTCCCCTTCTTAAATATGTTCCTTTACTGTCTTCAGCACTCCGTCCATCCTGAAAGGCTTTTCTATGTAATCCGCAAGGCCGACCTTCATGGCCTCGATTATTATCTTGTCCTTCCCGTAAGCGGTGACAAATATCACCGGCATCATGGGAAAAGATTCTTTTGCCTTGTTCAGCAGCTCCACTCCGTTCATCACGGGCATGTTTATGTCCGAAATGAGCATGTCAAAATGGGTGCCTTTCATCGCTTCCAGGGCTTCATCCCCGTTATTGGCGGTTTCAGCGATGTAGCCGCCTTCCTCAAGCATCTTCTTTAGGATGATCCTTACGCTTTCTTCGTCGTCCACAACAAGGATTTTTTTCATATACCTGCCTCGCGTCAAGGCGGGCCTGTCTCGCCTCAAGGCGGATTTGACTTAATCCGGATACTAATATATTATTATTTACAAGCATTGTCAATCCTTCGATTGACTCAGGACAAGGAAAAGAGGCGCCTTTAGATCGGGGAATTAGGAAAATGGGAATGAGGGGATAATGGAAACGGGGAATTCGATCTCGACAATTTCCCGCTTCCCTGTATCCCTCGTTTCCTAGCCACTATCCCTATTTCCCAAATTCCCTCTTTTCCAATTGAATAGCTGAAATATAAAAGAAAAGAGGCTGCATTAAGGTAGAAATATTTACGTATCTGATCATAGTACTCTTCGGCCTTGTGATCGGCAGTTTTCTTAATGTATGCATCTCACGCATCCCCGAAGAAAAATCGATAATTTATCCCCCGTCGCACTGCCCTAAATGCAAGGCAAAGTTAAAAGCCCGGGACCTTATACCAGTATTAAGCTATCTAATGCTCCGCGGGCGCTGCAGGCACTGTAATGAAAAGATATCCATCCGCTATCCGATAGTGGAAGCATTGACGGCATTGCTTTTCCTGGCATTTTACGTCAAAGCCGGATTTTCCGTCCATTATGCCGCGCTGGCGGTATTTTCCGTATTGCTGATACTGATATCTTTCATAGACATAGAACACATGATAATCCCCGATTTTCTGATGCTGATCGGCATTGCCGCGGGGATAGCATATTCATTATATAATGGGAGTCTGGCTGAAAGCCTTGTCGGCATTTGTTTCGGGTTCCTTTTCATGTTCATCCTTGGTGGGTCCGCGAAGCTCGTGATGAAAAAAGAAGCGCTTGGCGACGGCGACATAAAACTCATGGTCATGCTCGGGGCCAGCCTGGGCATTGAAAGAACGCTTTTATCCGTTCTTGGCGCGTCGATAATGGGAGCTGCTGTCGGCATAACCCTGATACTGTTCAAAAAGCTGAAGAAAGAGGATTATATCCCGTTCGCTCCGTTCCTTGCTTTGGGTGCCGTCGTTTCAATTTTGATATAGTAAGCGTTGTGATATAATAAGAACTCTGAAAATTTGACCGAGGAACCCGCGACTATCATGCCTGAGGCAGATCCGCCTCTGCCCGCCTTAGGCGGACTCTGGCGGAAAAGTCGCGGTTCCACAACAGCTTTTTTAAGAGATATTAGATACGATTTACGATATCAGAAGGGATGATCGAATTGGCAAAGATAAACGAAGTTAAGGCAAGGGAAATACTGGATTCAAGGGGAAATCCGACGGTCGAAGTGGATGTCATTCTGTCGGACGGAAAGATGGGGAGGGCTGCGGTGCCCTCAGGCGCGTCTACCGGTGTGGCCGAGGCGGTTGAGCTGAGGGACGGCGACAGATCAAGATATATGGGAAAAGGTGTAAAGAAAGCTGTAGCCAACGTCAACGGGATAATTGCCGGGAAAGTAAAAGGAATGGACCCCCTGCATCAGGAAGAAATAGATACCCTGATGATAAGGCTAGACGGCACAAAGAACAAAGGGAATCTCGGGGCTAATGCCATACTCGGCGTTTCGCTTGCCGTTGCTAAGGCAGCCGCGGCTTCAAAGGGACGATCGCTTTTCAGGTATCTTGGCGGAGATGAGGCAAGGCTTCTTCCCGTTCCCATGATGAACATATTGAACGGAGGAAAGCACGCTGATAACAATGTTGACCTCCAGGAATTCATGATAATGCCTGCCGGGTTCACTTCATTTGGCGAATCGCTGAGGGCGGGAGTGGAGGTTTTCCATTCATTAAAAAAGGTCCTTTCTTCCAAAGGTTATAACACCGCAGTGGGCGACGAGGGCGGATTCGCGCCAAATTTAAAAAGCAATGATGAAGCGGTGGAGTTAATACTTCAAGCAATTGACAAAGCGGGATACAAGGCCGGGAAGCAGATATATATCGCGCTTGATCCCGCATCAAGCGAATTCTTCAGTAACGGGAAATATGTTTTCAGCAAATCGGACAAGTCCTCAAAAACGCCGGACCAGATGGTGGCATTTTACGAGAATTGGGTAAAACAATATCCGATAATCTCTATAGAGGACGGGATGGCTGAAGGCGATTGGGAAGGATGGAAGACTCTTACGGACCGCATTGGCAAGAAGATCCAACTCGTGGGAGATGACATCTTTGTCACGAACACCGAGTATTTGAAGAAAGGCATTGATATGGGGGTAGCGAACTCCATCCTGATCAAGGTTAACCAGATAGGAACGCTTACCGAAACGCTTGAGGCCATAAATATGGCGAAGAAGGCGAACTATACGGCGGTCGTTTCACACAGGTCCGGAGAAACCGAGGACGCGACGATAGCGGACATAGTTGTTGCGACCAACGCGGGGCAGATAAAGACGGGTTCTTTATGTCGTACTGACAGGGTGGCAAAATACAACCAGCTGTTGAGGATAGAGGAGGAGCTTGGGAGTTCTGCCGAGTTCAAGGGATTAAGTGTTCTTTACAACATTCGTTAAGGAAAAGTTCTGGTACATTGTCCTTGTTCTGGCGGTCGCTTATTTTGTTGTTTTGATCAGGAACGACATGGTGCGGAACAGCAGCCTGGACAAGGAAAAAGCGGCGATCATTAAGAGCCTTGACGCGGAGAAGGCGAAACAGGCCGCGCTTAAGAACGAATTGAGGGTGCTTAACAGGGATTCGCACATCGAAATGCTGGCAAGGGAGAAGCTGGGTGTCGTACAGAAGGGCGAAAAAGCTTACAAGGTAATCATTAAATGACTTTCAGGAGGGGTGATAATGGGGGCTATAGCGGTTGACAGCATAGTTGAAGGGCGTGTGACGGGCATAACGAAATTCGGCGCATTCGTTGACCTAGGAGAGCGGAACGTGGGCCTTGTCCACATCTCCCAGATATCCAATTCTTATGTGACGGATGTCGCGCAGCACCTGAAAGTGGGGGATGCGGTAAAGGTCAGGGTCATTGGAACTACCAAGGACGGGAAATATGACCTGTCCATAAAGCAGCTCGAGAAACGCGAAGAAAAGAAATTCGACAGGCCTGCCGGCCCAAGGAAATATGAAAAGCGAGAACCCAGAAAATTCTCGAATTCATTCGAGGAAAAGATGACAAATTTCCTGAAGCAGAGCGAGGAGAAGCTCATGGATTGCAAGCGCAACCTCCAGGAAAAACAGGAAGGGAAAAGGCCCAAGAAGTTCTAGCGCACTTCGACTCTGCTCAGTGCAAGCCTGGGTGGCGGAATTGGTAGACGCGGCGGACTTAAAATCCGTTGGCCATTAGGCCATGGGAGTTCGACTCTCCCCCTAGGCAGCTATTCTATAAGGTCCTTTAACTCCATCAGATCGTCCACCAGAAGGTCCGGTCCAAGTTCTTTCAGCTTATCCTTATCGTGGAATCCGTAAGTCACTGCGCAGGTGCGGACATTCGCGTTCTTCCCGGTCTCAATGTCCACCGTCATGTCGCCGATGAAAAGAACCCTGTCTTTAGGTGCCTTATATTTTGCGATTATCCCGTTTACGGCGCATGGATCGGGCTTTAGGCAGGGGGCAGTGTCCCCTCCGTGGACCTCTGCAAAATATCCGGTCAACTTGTGGATATCAAGGATCCTTTTGATGAAATAGTCCTTCTTGTTCGAAAGGATTATTTTTGTCTTATTCCTGAAATATTCCAGAAATTCCTTCACGTGCGGGTATAACGCGACCTTCTTGAACCCTTCATTTACATATATATCCTCGTAGATATCCATTGCCTTCTTTAATAGTGCCGGGTCCTTTGAGCCGGTCGCCCCTTCCAGGAGCGGAATTTCGCCGTAGCCGACGTGCTCGTTTATCTCTTCCTTTGTTTTGCAGGGCAGTCCAAGGCGCTTTATCATTTTCTGGATGGCTTCCACCGCGGGAGGTATGGAATCGGTCATGGTCCCGTCAAAATCAAGTATGAGAAGGTCTATGGGGATCGGCCTTTGGAACATCAGAGGTAAATGGATTCAAGCTTTGATTCGAGGGTCTTTTGCTGTATGCCCAGCTTTGCCGAAGCTTTCTCCTTGCTTTCCCCGGTTTTTTTGTAAACATCAATGATGTGCGCTTTCTCGAACCTTCCTTCTATGTTCTCAAGAGCTGTGTACGGCCTTCCGCCCGAAGGGCTTTTTATCAGGATATCCAGGGGCAGGTCTTCAGGAAGAAGCTCTTCCTTGCCCAGCGCCAGGACTATGGTTTCAAGTGTGTTTGAAAGCTGAGCCAGGTTGCCGGGCCAGGAATAGCTCGCGAGTATGTCCATGACCTCTGCCGGAACTTTTATCTTCCTGTCGTAAAGGTCGCAGAATTTTTCAAGGTAATGGTTTATCAGGGCGGGTATATCGCTTTCCCTCATCCTTAGGGGCGGCAGCTCGATGACGGATTCGCAGACGGCGTTGTAAAGTTCCTTGTCGAATTTGCCTTCCTTTACGAGCTCTTTAAGGTTTGCCGACGTTTCGGCGATGATCCTCGTGTCCATGGGGCTCGCCGCGGGGGAGCCCTCGCGCGAATATTCTTTCTTTAACATTGCCTGCGCCAGCTTTACCTGTGCTTCCTTGGGCAGAAGCTCGATATTCCTAATAAAAAGTATCCCTCCGCCCGCTTCCTCCAGCATGCCGGCCTCCTTGCCGAATTCATCCGTAAAGGAGCCTTTTTCGCTGCCGAAAAGGACGGAACTCTTAAAGTCCACCGACACGTTCAATATCTTAAGGGACTTTTCCGATTCAATGCTTATGATGGACGCTATCTGCTCGGCTTCCAGGCCTTTTTCGCTCATTATGAGGACGGCTGAATCTTTTTGGGATAACTGCTCAACCGTTTTCTTGATATTGAGGATCTGCCTGCTATTGCCTATGAGCTCCTCTTTTCCGAGGGGTTTTATCGTCTTTGTCTGCGCCTTAATGATGATGCTCCTTGTCCTGTTAAGGATGTCCTGCACGTCGAATGGCTTTACCACGTAATCTTTTGCGCCGAGCTTTATCGCCGCGCCCGCGCTGCCCACGTCGTTCACGGCGGTGACCATTATCACTTCAACGCTATTGTCTATCTCTTTTATCCTTTTAAGCGTCTCTATGCCGTTCATTCCGGGCATCCTTATGTCCAGGTAAACGAGGTCCACTTTTTCGTCTATTATCCTTTTAAGCGCGGCTTCTCCGGAGGCGGCGGTAACGATCTTGAATTCTTTCCCGAGGATGAGGTTGAACGATTCCCTTATGCTTAATTCATCGTCAACTATCAGTATTACGGGCTTAACGTCAGCCATTAATTACGGCCTTTCCTTGCCTACCGGCAGGCAGGCTCTTTCCCCTTAATTTAACTACCCGGGTGGTTTTGCCTGTTGCGAACCTGTCGGCTATGATGAGCGCGGACTTCCTGAGCTCGTTGTCCGAAAGTATGCCGCGGCTTATCACGGATATCATCTTCTTTGCCCCTGTTTTTGCCACCAGCCCCGCGCCGAATTCGCACGTAAGGGCCATTTTCACTATCTTTTGCACGGTACTCTCTATGGTGTCTGCCGTGGATATTTCCCCGGCCAGCCCCTTTTCGAACAAGGCTACCTTCGATAATTCCTTTTCCTCAAGCTGCTGTTTTTGAAAGTCCTTGTCAAAGATGACCGAAAGGAACCTGGGATCGATCTCTTTCTTTTCTTTTACCTGCTGAACCTTTGCCATACAGATCACTCCTTTATCATTTGTGAGCCTACCTACGCTGGCTCTACCGATTATATAGCAAGTTTCGTGCCAAATAAAGGCGACTTTTTAAGAGCGATCTGGCGGAAGATATTTTTTTCGGTCCGTTTTTCGGTCCGTTTTCGGTCCTTTTTGGACCAAATGGGATGGTAAGTGGGTATGGGTATGGAAGCGAGTTTGATGCGGGAAGTTGGGTTTGGAAGTTGGACTAACTTCTACTTCTATTTTCTACACCGAACCTGCTTCTATCCCTAAGCCTATAGTCCAATTCCTGGATTTAGTCATTCAGCGTGTAGAAGGAATTCTTTCCGAGGCCTTTCTGGGCGAGGATATGGAGCTTTACCAGTGAGTTCAGGTCCCTGAACGCGGTGGTCTTCGGCGCGTTCGTCAGTTTTACGTATGTTTGCTTGGTTATCTTCCCCTGTTCTTTCACAAGCTCTATGGCCTTAAGCTGCCGTTCGTTCAGGTTGGATTTTTGCATCGCCTGTTTTATGAAATCCATCTCAAATTTCTTGGTATGCTCGTCTATCAGCTTCTTATACAGTTCGGAGGGCAATTTGTCTTTGGTGATAATGTTCGAATCGCTTAATACAACAAGACGCTCTATCATGTTCTCCAGCTCCCTTACGTTCCCCGGCCAGGAGTAAGAGGTAAGGACGTGCATCGCGTCGGCATCGAACGATCTTATCTTTTTGCCGAATTCCTTGTTGTACTTATCAAGGAAATAGCCGACAAGAAGGGGGACGTCCTCTGATCTCTCCCTTAACGGGGGGATCACCATGGGGATGACGTTCAGGCGGTAGAAAAGGTCGCTCCTGAATTTCTTGCTGTCAACCTCGTGTTTAAGGTCTGTGTTGGTGGCGGATATGACCCTCACGTCGATCTCTATCTGGTTCGTGCCTCCGACCCTGTCCACGACGCGTTCTTGCAATACTCTCAGGAGTTTTGCCTGCATCGGCATGGGCATTGTGCTTATCTCGTCCAGAAAGATGGTGCCTCCGTTGGCTATCTCGAATTTCCCGAGGTGCCTCTCAAAAGCGCCCGTGAAAGCTCCTTTTTCATAACCGAAAAGCTCCGACTCGAGCAGGTTCTCCGGGATGGCGGCGCAGTTCACCGGGACAAAAAGTTTCTTCGCCCTCTTGCTCTGGTTATGGATAGCCCTTGCCACAAGCTCCTTGCCTGTTCCGGATTCACCGGTGATGAGGACCGTGGCATCGCCCCTTGAAACGTTCTTTATGAGCTTGAATGTTTCCTTCATCTTCTCGCTTTTGCCTATTATCTTCTCGAACCCGCCTGTCTTCTCAAGTTCGTTCCTCAGGTAAATGTTCTCATGCTCAAGGTTCCTTTTCTCAAGCGCTTTCTCTATCAATAACATCAGCTCTTTTATGTCGAACGGCTTGACGATGTAATCATAGGCGCCGAGCTTCATCGCCGTCACGGCGGAATCTACGGTCCTTACAGCCGTCAGCATTATCACCGGGATGGATGGATCTATGGATTTTATGTGCTTCAGGACATCCATGCCGTTGATCTCCGGCATCCTTATGTCGCAGATCGCGAGGTCAACGTTCATTCCGGAGAGTATCTCGAGGGCCTTTTTCCCGTCGGACGCCAGGTAGAGGTTGTAATCATTCGAAAGCGAGAGGGATAGGGCTTCCCTGACGTTTTTTTCGTCTTCAACAATCAAGATATCCGCTTTTCCGTCTGTCATAATTTTTCTCTGCCTACGCAAAGGCATTGGTTGTCAAGCCCGCCTTAGGCGGACAAGCCTTTCGCCGTTATATTATCGACATCCAGCGTCTAAAATTTCACTCTTTTTGAAGCTATTTCCAGTCCCAGTTTCTTCCTGTATGAGGCGACCGTCCTTCTTTCAATGCTCAGTCCCTCGAGTTTAAGTTTATCCGATATTTCGTCGTCTGAAAGGGGGCGTTTTTTGTCCTCGGAAGCGATAATGTCCTTTATCAGTTTCTGTATGTTCCTGCTGGTGACGCCCTTTACCTCCCTGGGGCAGAGGACCTTGAGAATTATAACGCCCCTCGGCGTCTGTATGTACTTGTTCGATATGGCCCTTGATATCGTGGAAGGGTGAAGGCCAAGCTCTTTTGCGATATCTTTCTGCATAAGGGGATTCAACTGCGCTTTTTCGCTCTCAAGATGGCCGGATTGCTTTTTTACTATCATCTCGAGGATCTTTCCTATGGTCTCGTGCCTTTTCGCGATGTTCTCCATGAAGTCCTTTGCGGCTTCAAGTTTTTCCTTCAGGAATTCCATGCTTTTCGCATCGGTCTTAGGGTCCTTAAGCATTTTCTCATAGACAGGGCTTATCTTGATGACGGGGCCGTAATCTTTTTCCAGGTTAATCACCTTTAAGTTGTCTTTTTCCTTGATAAGCGAGAAGGAAGGGATGACGCACGGGACAGGTTCGGCGTAGATGGAACCGGGGCTCGGGTTAAGGTTATTCTTTATGAATTCCGCAAGCTTTGCTGCCCCGTCTTTGGGGATGTTCAATGCTTTGGCGATCTTGTCGAAGTTCTTTTCAGCCAGGTCCTCAAGGTGATGCTCGATCGCCTTAATAAGTATTTCTTCAAGCTCATCGCTTTCAAAGCTGTGCTCCCTTACCTGGATAAGGAGGCATTCCTTCAGGTCCCGCGCGCCGATACCGTCAGGCTCGAAGCCCTGGATGATATCAAGGATCCCGTCAATTTTTTCCTGATCGACCCGGAGCTCTTTTTTCAATGCTTCGCTGACTTCCTTGTAGGTCGTCAGGTATCCTCTCGAGTCAATGTTGCCGATAAGGGTCTCGGCTATCTTCCTTTCCTTATCATCCAGGTCTTCCAGTCCCAGCTGCTTTAGGATGTGGGCTTCCAGGTTCTCGGAGGTATCCGCGAGGGTCTCTATGCCGGGCAGTTCCTCAAAAGCGAGCTTTTTTTTCGGTATCCTCTCGGTGCTTATTTGTTTCAGGTATTCAAGAAGCCTGTCCGGGCGTTCCACCTCAAGCATGACGTTCTCTTCGGATTTCCGCTCTATCTCCTCTACAAGCTCTACGTATGAGAGGTTGAGTATCTTGAGCATTTGTATCATGCGCGGCGAGAGCATCATCTCCAGCGTTTGCGAGATGTTCAATTCATGCCCGAGCCCTAATTTGTTCATGGCCTGATTATAGTTAATTGCTAACTTAAAGTAAACGTGCTAGAATCCTTCGTTTGTTGATTCTATAGCTTCTTTGTCAGCCAAGCCTCATAAGAATGCAATAAGAAGAGGCGAGGGGAGTAGGACCGACGAAGTCGGTCCGTTGAGGGGTGCAGCCTCTCAATGAACGGCAACTAATTTTAGTTAATAAGTTTCGCTGTAAAATAGATGGGGAGCAGGCCCGAAGGGCCGTTGAGGGGCACAGCCCCTCAAAGAACGGTAGTTAAAGCTAAGTAGTAACGCGGGGTGGAGCAGTCCCGAGGCAAGCTCGGGATTTCGGCCTAACGGCCTCAACCTGGTGACTGATTGAAATAAAAAGAATTGGCATCTTGAAAAGCTAAACTGTATTAGAATGTAATTGTTTCGGCGAGGGGAGCAGGCCCGGAGGGCCGTTGAGGGGCGAAGCCCCTTAACATTGGAACGTAGTAAGTGTCATTACTTTCAACGCGGGGTGGAGCAGCCTGGTAGCTCGTCGGGCTCATAACCCGAAGGTCGTGAGTTCAAATCTCACCCCCGCTATTTCTCTTTTTACTGCTATCATAGGGAATATTCATCATCAGGTATTTACTCTAATTTCTATAAATTCATTTGGTTCCGTGTCGGTTCCGTGAGATATGAATACTCCATCAAAATATTAAGCTTTTTGTAGTAAATAGCGAATAATTGAGAATTGCTTATTTCTACCCAAAACATATTGATATTTCTTGTTATTGCATAGTTTACTGATTCAATGGACCATTCTGACTATTAAAATCATGCCAGGCTTTGTTTCGGCTTCAAAAGTGCCGATTGTTGTTAAAGTACCGTCTGATTCAATCTTATAGGCGGAAACATTGTTAGAGGAACGATTTGTCACATAGAGATATTTTCCGGAAGGGTCTGCCGCCACTCCAGAAGGAAATAATTCCGCGTCATAAGTTCCGATTGATTCCAATGACCCCGTGCTAGAATATGTCTTATAGGCGGAAACATTGTCAGAATTTTGATTTGCTACATATAGATATTTCCCGGAAGGGTCTGCCGCCGCTCCTACAGGAGTATCTCCCGCGGGGAAAGGCGAACCTTCAATGGTTGTCAAGGCTCCCGTGATTGAGTGGATGCTATAGCCGGTAATATTGTCATCGCCTGCATTTGTCGCGTAGAGATATTTCCCGGAAGGATCTGCTACTACCACAGCTGAACCTGTTCCCGCTCCATAAGTTCCGATTGATTCCAATGACCCCGTGCTTGAATATATCTTATAGGCGGAAACATCGTTAGAGGAACGATTTGCCACATATAGATATTTCCCGGAAGGGTCTGCCGTCACTACAGTAGGCAATGTTCCCGCTGTATAAGGGGAGCCAATTGCTTCCAATGAACCCGTGCTTGAGTATATCTTATAGGCAGATACTTCTTTAGAGACAGAATTTGCGACATAGAGATATTTCCCGGAAAGGTCTGCCGCCGCTCCAGAAGGAGTATCCCCCGCGGGAAAAGGCGAACCTTCAATGGTTGTCAAGGCTCCCGTGCTTGAGTTGATGCTATAGCCGGTAATATTGTCATCGCCTGCATTTGTCATATAGAGATATTTCCCGGAAGGGTCTGCCGCCGCTACTACAGGAAAATCCCCCGCGGGAAAAGGCGAACCTTCAATGGTTGTCAAAGCTCCTGTGGTGGGGTCGATGCTATAGCCGGAAACACTGTCATCTTCATTATTTGCAACATAGGCGAAAAAATGCGTGGTCGTTCCCCCGCCGCCGCCGCCACCTGTGGCATTACCGCAGCCGTAAAGAAAAACGATTCCGATAACGATTAAAGCTGCAACATAAATTGGAAATAACTTTCTATGCATATTTCCACCCCCTGTATCCAAAAAGAGTATAGCACTATTTCTTGGCAATAATTCAATTCCTCGCTTTTAACTTCTATGTCCGATAAATGCAGCCTATATAGGAGCACGAATGAATGGGGTTGCTTTACCAAGCATATTTCGTTCTTTCGTTAATTTCGTTCGGCGGACATTTCAAATATTCTAATTATAACTTTGGTTCCGTGGCGGTTCCGTGAGATCTGAATATACCATCAAAATATTACGCTTTTTGTAGTTAATAGCGAACAATTTAGAATCGCATCTTTTAACCAAAAACTTATTAATACTTCTTGTTATTGCTTAGTTTTTACTGGTGTTGTAGGATAATCTTTGATGAGTGGGGGACAAGGGTTGTTGTTATTGGATCTTGACTCATAACCCGAAGGTCGTGATGTTCTCCCGCTCCATTATAATATTTATTTAATGTGTGCGGGATCCCGCCAAAGGCGGGAAAATCTCACCCCCGCTAGACTTGCAAAAGCTTCTAACTAGAGTTATATAAGTAATCTCTATCTTTTGCGAGTCTACTTGTCCTTGTTCTTGTCCTTTTTCTTGAGATGCTTTTGCTCGTAGCACAAGGACGAGGATAAGGACAAGGAAAATCCTACCCCCGCTAGACTCGCAAAAGCTTCTAACTAGAGTTATATAAGTAATCTCTATCTTTTGCGAGTCTACTTGTCCTTGTTCTTGTCCTTTTTCTTGAGATGCTTTTGCTCGTAGCACAAGGACGAGGATAAGGACAAGGAAAATAAAGGCGGAAAATCCTACCCCCGCTATTTCTCTTTTTACCTGTTGCTGCGAGGATTTTTGGATCAAACCTTACTCAGCATTCTTTAGGTCTTTTTCTTTGGCCATCTCATTAGAGGGGCGTTCAGGCGGCGGCTGCAGTTCAAAGAGTTCCGCAAGGTTCACCTTCCTCCCATTGAACAAAATGAACTTAATAGGTTCCTCTCCTGACTTTAGCGTAATGCTTCTCTTCTTCATGATCCCAAAAGTAAGAAGCCTTTTGAGCCGGTGCGCCTTGATCGACGCTACTTTCGGCTCTTCTTTCACCACAATACGCATCTTTGCGGGGTCAATGTCCGGCAGGAACACTCCGCCGTCCTTTTTTATAAGCCGGAGTTTTTGTTTATCCACTCTTCGTATCCTTATGCCGCTTGTCAGCTCCATTTGGTCGTCGGATATTATGTTATATCCGCCGCGCAGAAATATGCCGGACCTTTCACGGGCGAACATAGGGAATAGGACATTGGAAAGCGACAATGCAAATCCGGTCGCCGCAAGGGCGGTCATTGTGACATTTGTACCGCCGGAGAAATGGCAGACTCCGTAGCTGACAAGGAATGGCAATATCTGAAGCGCCGTGCTGTAATTCTGATAGATCGAATATATCTGCCAGAACTTATTCTCGTATTTAGTGTCATTGAACAAAGTTTTTGTCATTGCAAGGGAGTTCTTATCTTCAACTGTATAAGCCACACAGTCCAGAGCAAGGCTTGAAAGATACGCAACGAATATCGCTGAATTGTTCAATGCAGACCTTAATTCCGGTATGCCAGACGAAAGCGCCATATATACGCCAAAGAACAATGAAGATGACATGGTCTTTGCCATAACTGTCCTTTTATTCTGGTCTATAAGGTCGTTCATCGTATGGTATTTCACCCACATGTCCATGAACGGCACCTCGCTGTTCATTTTTTTTATCAGCCTTTCCTTTTCGCTTATATCATCAAGTTTTTCGGAATTCTGGGAATTTATCGGCGTTGTCAAAAGAGGCATGAATCTTTCTATAAGCATGAGTGGCGCAAGCATGGAAAGGGACTGCAGCCTCTCAAGAACAAAATAGAAGATCGCGCCCATCATGACGCTCTCTCCCAGTGTGTGCAGGAACATGCTGCGAACTTTCAGGCGAAAAGAATTGTCACTTTTCATCGCGTCACTAAAGAGCTTTATGCTTTCTTTTATTGTCGGTGCGGATTTTGTTTTTAGTATAAAAGGCCTGCCAAATTCCTGCCCTGGCAGCGGGAAAGGCCATACTTCCTTGAGCAGATCTTCCGGCACCGGCAGAGCCCCGATCTCTTTATCATTATAGATAGCTCCGTGGACCCTTGTATCCAGGTTCACTATCTTCGGCCAGGTCACTATTTTCTGGGGATATTTGCCGAAAAAAAGCGATTCGAGATAGAATTCCTTTATTGGAGACCCCGGAAATAGATGCGGGAATACATATGTTGTATTGTCATGGGGGAAAATACATCCTATTCCGTCAGCCACCTGACCCTTCTCCTCCTGAATATTATGGTAAAGCATAAAATAACTGGCGTTATTTCCGTTCAGCGCCTTATCCAGAAAAACGGACACCTGCTGGTCGCCTATGATCATGCCTCTTAAGAACTTTTCGTTGGCCCTGGATATTTCCATGTAATGTAACTGTGTCTTTTCGGCATTAAGACGAGGGCTAGGCATAAGCGGATAACCGGCGACCGGCTTTTTGAAGTCGGCTGTCAGTTTTTTAGATAAGATTTTTGGTCCCGATCTGAAAATATTCACGCATGTTTATCAGCAAAAACGAGGCAGAATTTCAGAAAATCATAATAAAATAACGAGCCTAATACATCAACCGTTGGCATGCCGTCCACATCCTGGCCAAACACACAATCGCCTATCTTCTTCTTCCGGGCCGCCTGCCTGATGCCCTTCTCATTCCCCTGTAAGCGAAACCTGTCGGGTGGGGTTTGGTGGTGTATCCGCCGTAGAATTCAGCTTCAGGGACCTCCGGGTGCTTTGATACGGGAAGGACCTTTCTCATGAGGCGTTCGATGTTCTTCACGTCGCCTCCCTGGTCGGGCATTGCAAAAGATATGGCCCTGCCTTCAAGACCGGCGCGCGCGGTACGGCCGATCCTATGAACATAATTTTCCGGATCTTCCGGGAGATCATAATTCAGCACGATCTCTATTCCTTGCACGTCAATTCCTCTCGCAGCTATATCTGTCGCGACAAGCACCCTGTATTTGCCGGATTTGAAGCCGTCCAACGCCTCGCGCCGTTGGGAGAAAGAACGGTTCGAATGTATCTCCGCCGCCGTATGCCCCATGTCCTTTACCGCGCGCACTATCTTGCTTGCTCCGTATTTTGTGCGGGTGAACAGCAGGACGGAGCCGTGGTACTGGTAGAGTATCTTTTGAAGCAGGAGTTTTTTATCCTCGTTCCTCACGATGAATATTTCCTGAACGACCTTCTCCACGGTAGTGCCGGACTTTGCGATCTCCACGCTTACCGGGAGCTTCATGTAGGAAGATGCGAGCCGCATTATCTCCTGAGGCATGGTGGCCGAGAAGAGCATCGTCTGCCGGTCGGCAGGCACGCCCTCCAGTACCCTGGCTATCTGCGGGGCGAATCCCATGTCCAGCATCCTGTCCGCTTCATCCAGCACAAGTATCCTTACATCGTCCAGCCGCACCGTGCGGCGCTGAAGATGGTCGATAAGCCTGCCGGGAGTCGCGATGAGTATCCTGGGGTCCCGCCTTAAAGTGCGTATCTGGTTTTCCATTGACGCGCCGCCTATAAGGACGGCGGTCCCCGCGCCGATGATCTGCCTGAATTTCTGGAAGGTCTCATCCACCTGCATGGCAAGTTCGCGGGTCGGGACCAGGATAAGCCCTTTTCCTTTAATGAACGAAAGGCGCTGTATCATCGGGACCGCAAAAACAAGCGTCTTGCCCGTGCCCGTTTGAGCTATACCCACTAAGTCTTTCCCTTCCACTGCTATCGGGATACCTTTATGCTGAATAGGGGTAGGGACAGTGAATTTTATCCTGTCGAGTATGTTCAGAAGGTTGGGCGCTATGCCAAGGCCGAAAAATGTTTGTTCAGTCATCCTTTTAACTATGAACGCAACGGGAGAATATGTCAAGAATAAAATTTCCCCCCGATATCCCGATCCCCCGATGACCTTTTATCGCTATCTCATCCTGCACGCGAAAGCCATAAATACCAGCGCCGCGATGATCCTGTACACGCCGAAGGGGATGAAAGTATGTTTCTTTATATAGCCGATAAAAAATCGGATACTGGCTATTGCCACGACGAACGAGACGAAAAACCCGACAGCAAGCACACCGAACTGGGATGCCGAAAATCCGCTTCCGCTCTTTAAAAGATCAAGTGCGGACGCGGCAAGCATCGTCGGCACCGCGAGAAGAAAAGAGAATTCGACTATCGTGCTCCTCTTTAGGCCAAGCGAAAGGCCGCCGATTATGGTCGCGGCGGAGCGCGAGACCCCGGGAACCATCGCGAGCGACTGGAAAATGCCGATGGCTATGCATTTGGAGTAGGGGAGCCTGCTTATATCATCAAGAGCAGAATCCTTTTCTTTATGGAAATTTTCAAATACTATCAATATCAATCCCCCGAGAAGAAGTGACCAGACGATGACGTTCTCGTTGCTGAGCAGATAGGTTTTGATCAACTTGTAAAAGATAAAGCCGAGGATCGCTGTCGGGATGAAAGCGGTAAGTATCCGCTTCAAGCTTTCCATGTCGACAAGGAACCTTTTCCAGTAAAGGGCGATGACGGAGAGGATGGCGCCGAACTGTATGACTATCTCAAAGCTCTTCACGAATTCCGTCTGTGAGATCCCCATCACTTTCGCCGCAAGTACCATGTGGGCCGTGGAGGATATCGGGAGGAATTCAGTTATTCCCTCGATGACGCCGAATATCAAACTATGCAAAATGTCCATGTGTTCAATTTAACGCGGCCGCGGAGCCTTGTCAATTGATTTGTATTAATCATGTGTGCTAGAATCCGAAATCCGTGAAAAAAACACTGATTTTTATCGCGATCCTTGGAATTATTTGCCCTGCGGCCTTCTCTGTGACATGGGATGAAGCGCTGGACATCGCTGCGAAGAACAGCAAGGAGATTCAAAGTGCCCAAAAACAGGTGGAGGCGTCCGAGTGGAGCTATAGGAGCGCATATTCGACTGTCCTTCCCCATCTCTCCGGCAGCGCCGGGATGTCCGAGACGACGCCTGATTCGACCACGGAAGTGACCAGGTCATACTCTTCAAGTTTCTCCCTTTCCCAGACAGTTTTCGGCGGGCTCGAGAACCTTTACAGCATCCAATCAGCATATGCGAACCTTGAATACCAGAAAGCCAATTTCAACTCGACCCAGGCCACATATTATTACAATCTCCGCTCCGCTTTCATAGAGACCCTTACCGCGCAGGAGAACGTCCAACTCTCAAGGGCGATACTTAAGCAGAGAAAGGACAATTCGAATTTGATACAACTGCGCTATGAAAGCGGCAAGGAAGACAGGGGCAATTTGATGACAACAAAGGCCGATCAGGCAAATTCGGAGCATGATTATATCTCAGCCAGGAGGGAATTAAAACTTTCCCTGCTTAAGCTTTCACAGCTTCTCCAGGCGGAAGTAACGGAAGTTGCCTCTCCGAAAGGATTGGCCGAAGCGGGTGATCCGGACCTTGATAACCTGACAGAAAAAACACCTTCATATATCATGAAACAGAAACAATTCGAATCGGCCGACATAGCGAAAAGGGCGACGCTTTCGGGATACCTGCCTTCTGTGTCACTTAGCGCAAGCAGGAGAAGCTCGGGGGAGGAATGGCCGCCGAACGAGGGGAGCAGCTCCTGGAGCTGGAGCCTTTCTTATTCGCTTTTTCCCGGAGGCAGCAACATAGCCGACAGCTTCATAAAGGGCTCACAGCTTGACCAGGCGAAAGCCGACCTTGACGTGGCCGTAAAAAGCCTGCGCTACGACATGCAGAACGCGTACAACGGCTACCTTGACGCCCTTGAATCCCTTGAAGTCTCGAAAGTGCAGCTTTCTGCGAGCAAGGAAAGGGCGCAGATAACTCAGGTAAAATACATGAACGGCCTCGTGAATTATGACGAGTGGTACAGGATAGAGAATACATATATACAGGCGCAGAAGACATTGCTTTCATCACAGAAGTCGGCTTATGTGGCCGAGGCATTATGGAATAAAACGTACGGAGGTTGGGTAAAATGAAAAAAAAGGCAGAGATGCGAGGTGGGAGACGCGAGATGAGAGGGATATTATTGTTCGTATTGATTATCGTGTTCGCAGTGTCGGTCGGCGGGTGCGGAAAGAAAAGCAAGAGTACGCTTCAGACGGCGACCGTGACCCTTGGCTCGATAAAGGCGCAGATCCCCACGACCGGTGATGTCCAGCCGTTCAACAGGCTTGAAATAAAACCTCCGGTCTCCGGGAGGATAGAATCCGTGCTTGTCCAGGAAGGCGACATCGTGGAGAAAGGCCAGATCATCGCTATGATGAGTTCTTCCGACCGCGCGGCGCTCCTTGATGCCGCAAGGGCAAAGGGAAATGCCGAATATAAAAAATGGGAAAATGTTTACAAACCCGCTCCGATAGTTGCGCCGCTTGACGGGTTCATAATACTCAAGAACATTGAGCCCGGGCAGACGGTCACGGCCGCGGACGCAGTGCTAGTAATGGCCGACAAGCTTATCGTAAAGGCCCAGGTGGACGAAACGGATATCGGCAATATCCATATCGGCCAGCCCGTCACCATACAGCTTGACGCGTATCCCGACCAGACCATAAACGGCAAAGTTGAGCATATAGCATACGAGTCCAAGGTCATCAATAACGTGACGATATATCAAGTGGAGGTCATCCCGAATAAAGTTCCGTCGTTCTTCCGCTCCGGAATGAGCGCGACGCTCAATTTCATCACCAATGAAAAAAACAACATACTGCTCCTGCCCCTGGGAGCCATCAAAAAGATCGGGATTATTTCTTATGCTTTCCAGTATGACAGCAGCACCAAGACCGGCAAGCCCATACAGATAAAGACCGGCCTTGAGAATACCACACACATTGAGGTCATCTCCGGGCTTAAGGAAAAGGACAAGGTTGTCATTCCCGACAAGAAAATGATAACGGACCTGGAATCAAGGTCGAGCCACCAGCGCGGCCCGATGAACCCGTTCCAAAGAAGGAATTAATGTCCCTCATAGAATTAAAGGAAATACACAAGACCTATTACATAGGCGGCAAGATCCCCGTTTATGCCCTCCAGGGAGTTTCCGTTTCCATCGAGCCCGGCGAATTCGTCGCCATAATGGGGCCGTCCGGTTCCGGGAAATCCACCATGCTTGCGGTGCTCGGGCTTCTTGATAAGGCGGATAAAGGCGAATACTGGCTCCTGAACAAGGATATATCTTCCATGCAGGAGAGCGACTACGCCCGGCTTCGCAATCGCTTCTTCGGATTCGTTTTCCAGACGTTCAATCTTCTGGCCAAGCTCACCGTCATCGAGAACGCGATGCTGCCTTTCATATATTCATCGAATGCGACAAAAGAAAAAAGGGAGAAAGTTCTTGAGACCCTGAAAAATATCGGGCTTGGCGACAGATTGAAGCATAAATCGAACGAGCTTTCCGGTGGGCAGCAGCAGAGGGTGGCGCTTTCTCGCGCGCTGGCGAACAGTCCTCTCGTCATACTTGCCGACGAACCGACGGGGAACCTGGATTCAAAATCATCGCACGAGATCATGAAAATATTCAAAGAACTTAACGCGGCAGGCAACACCATCATTATGGTGACGCATGAGCGCGACATTGCCGCATTCGCCTCCCGTGAAATACAGCTCCAGGACGGAAAGATCGTTTCCGACAAAAAGCAGGGACAGACGGCAAAAGTAGAAGTGCCCGAGCCCCCCCAGGAGCAAAATCGCGGACGATGCCGTTTATTATGCTTTGCGGAATTCAGGAATTATGTTCTTGAAGCGCTCAATTCGATCGCGAACAACAAGCTCCGTTCCTTCCTTTCCATTCTCGGCGTAATGATAGGCGTTGCGGCGGTAATAACCATGCTTGCGCTGGGCACTGGAGCTAAAATGAGCATGGAGAAGACGCTGTCATCGCTGGGCACCAACCTTTTAAGCGTTCGAATACAGAGGAGCCAGGGCGGGATATCCATGGGCATGGACTCTCCGACCAGGTTCAGTTTTGACGACCTGTCCGCTCTGCAAAAAATTGACACGCTGCAGTACGTGGTGCCGTACGTGCAGGGCCGCGGGCAGGCGGTGAGCCAGGACAAGAACTGGAGCACTTCCATACTCGGAGCATCTGCGGATTTCCCGGCGCTCCGCGACATGAAGTTGCAGATGGGCAGGTTTTACACCAATGCTGAGGCGAATACCAGAGCGAAGGTCGCGGTAATAGGGCAGACGGTGCTGGACAATCTTTACGGGGGGGCTAACCCGATAGGACAGACGATAAAGATAAATAAGGTCAATTTTACCGTCATCGGTGTGTTCGAGACGCAAGGCGGCGGCGGATTCCAGAATCCGGATGACAGGATAGTGATACCGATAAAGACGGCGATGTACCGCCTGCTCGGGGTCGATTACATTTCATATTTCGACGTGAGAGTGAGGAACAAGGAAGACATTCCGAATGCGCAGGACGCGATAGTGAAAGAAATAATGCGTGTTCACCGGATGCAGGAATCGCAGAAGCAGAGCATAAACATATTCAACATGGCGGATATCCAGGCGGCGGCCAGTTCTGTCATCACCACGTTATCCATCCTTCTTGGCGCGGTGGCAGCCGTAAGCCTGCTTGTGGGCGGCATCGGGATAATGAACATAATGCTTGTAATGGTCATGGAGAGGACGCATGAGATAGGGCTGCGCAAGGCGCTTGGCGCGCAGAGAAGCGATATATTGATCCAATTTTTGATCGAAGCGGTTTTAATATGTTTCCTGGGCGGGATCATCGGGATAATTTTCGGGTCCGCCATATCGATACTTCTTTCAACACTGGCCAACTGGACAACATATATTTCAAGCGGGTCGATAATCCTTTCTTTCACTTTCTCGGTGGCGATCGGGATAATTTTCGGACTCTGGCCGGCGATGAGGGCGTCAAAGATGCTTCCCATCGAGGCCCTAAGGTACGAATAACAGGATAATGTTTTTTAAGGGGGTATTTTATGGCTATTTCTAAGGTGACGATCGAGGACGGATGCATAGTTTGCGGGGTATGCGAGACTGTCTGCCCGGAGGTCTTCAAGGTAAATGACACTGCTGTTGTCCTTAAGGAAGCGGATTTGTTTGCGAACGAGGCCAAGATAAAAGAAGCCGCCGCAAGCTGCCCGGTCACGATCATTAAGGTCGAGTAGGTATATATGATATGATAGACGGATACGAGTTCGGCGAGATCACGATCGACGGCAAAACATACCATCACGACGTCATAATCTACAAGGACAGGGTGGATGACGCCTGGCGGAGGATAGAGGGCCACAAGCTTTCCCTGAGCGACATCGCCCAAATACTTGAAAAGAAGCCCGAAATACTGGTCATAGGCACGGGAGCCGACGGCGTCATGAACGTTCCCGCTGATGTAACAGCATCGATCGAGGCAAAAGGCATCAGGGTCATCGCAAAAAAGACAGGGGATGCGTGCGAGGATTATAATCAATTGTCCCCGTCAAAGAACGTTATAGCCGCGCTCCACCTTACCTGTTGATACGCAACTACTCCTTTTTTAAAACAATTTTCTTTCTTCCTACTTTTTTTACGCTAAAAAAGTAGCAAAAAAGCGCTTAGGGCTGCGCCCTAAGAACCCCGCCGTCGAAGCACCCCACCCAAAACACAAAAATACCCCCCTGCTTGCTCCTATGCCCGCAAGCTCCCCTCCCTTTTGTCCCGACCAGGCATTCGGATCAAGTAAGGGTCGGGACAAAACCGACGGCGATACATTGCTTTTGTCTCTCTGCACCAATGAGGATATCGCTTATCCGACCAGATCAAACGCGTTTCTGGGTTCCAGAGATGATAAGGCGGAGCAATAAGCCCGTCAGAAACGCTCGAGTTTTCTTTGTTACTTTCTTTTGGTCAAGCAAAAGAAAGTAAGAAGAGAAAATGCCTTTTGCTTTTAGTCTTAAATACCCTAGCTCAACAAACCAACCACGGGAGGGCAGCGCCCCTCGTTATATCAACTATAGTTATCTTTTTTTGCCGTTCCGTGATATAATATGCCCACAGGAGCACCACCAATGATAGAACTGGATATCCGCAAAGCGAAAAAACAGGACAAAGCCCCCATATTGAACCTGATCAAAGGAAGCGAACTTTTTGCCCCCCACCTTAGATACGAGGATTTCATGGTCGCTTACAGGGGAGAGAACCTTGTGGGCGTGGCAAGATGGAAGACGCACAAGAAGAGCAGGATACACGAGCTGTCGAACGTGGGCGTAAAGGACGGCTGGAGGAAATGCGGCATTGGAAGCATTATCGTCAACAGGATCATAGACAAGGCGAAATATGATACGTACCTGAACACCGTCAATCCCGGCTTCTACGAGAAACTGGGCTTCACGCAGGCGGAAGCCGCGCCGAAGGTCATAAAGAAGAACGGGGCCTGGTGCAAGGGCTGCGACAAAAAACTCTGCATGACAATGGTAAGAAAAGCAAAATGAAAGACCCCGTCCCGCCTTTTCCGCATTTCAGGAAGCTCACTTTAGCTGACAAGGAATTATTCTCCTCTTACTTCGCGAAAAACCCGCCGGAAACATCAGAATACTCTTTCGCCAATTTTTACATATGGAGGAACTGCGACAGGTCCGAGATAACTTCCGTTAACGGCAATATTTGCGTCTGCGCGCGGCCCGGGAACGAGCTCCCGTATTTCTTTGAGCCGATGGGAGCCAACGACATCGAAGGGACCATCAAGATCTGCCTTTCGCATATCCCGAGGTTCAGCAGGATATCGGAAAAATTCATGAAAAAGCATTTTGAAGGCAAGGCCGGATACAAGATAGAGGCAATAAAGGACCATTACGATTATCTTTACAAGACCGTTGACCTTATCGCGTTGAAAGGCAAAAGATACGACGGCAAGAGGAACAGAATAAAGCGCTTATTGAAGAACAATATCCCGATATACCAGAAACTGACATCTGATATGGTGCCGGACTGCCTTAAGTTATTGAACAAGTGGAGCAAGGCCAAGGCATCGGGCGTGTGCTTTGACGAACCGATAAAGGAGGCCCTGAATAACTTCAAAGATCTTGGAGCGGAAGGGGCCGCCGTAAGGATCAAAGGGATGATCGAAGCTTTCACGATAGGGGAGCACTTGAACCGCGACACTGCGGTCATCTACATTGAGGTGGCGGACCCGGAGATCGACGGGCTTTCCCAGTACATAAACCAGCAGTTCTGCAGGAACGAGTGGGCCGATGTCCCATTCATCAACAGGGAAGAGGACATGGGAAATGCCGGTCTGCGCAAGGCGAAATTATCGTACCATCCTTGTAAACTTGTCAATAAATATGATGTTACGTTAGTTTAACTTAAGAAGGATATTGGGATATCAGGACATCAGTGGGAGGAATATCAGGAAATCAGGATATCAGGAAAGCCAAGCTGAAGCAAAAGTGTATTTTATTCTGATATTCTGATGTGCTGATACTCCGCCTACTGATAAACTGATACTCTGATAAACTTTTTTAAGTTATAATCCAACCCGAGGAGTTCCGGTAACTTATGGATAGATCAAAATTAAAAAACAAGAAGATCGCTGTCCTGATGGGCGGAAGGAGTGGGGAGCGGGAAGTTTCCTTAAGGAGCGGAAAGAAAGTCCTTGATTCGCTCAAAGCCCAGGGATTCAAGGTGATACCGCTTGAGCCGGACGCGAAGCTCATCGACAATCTGAAAAAGAACAAGATAGATATCGCGTACATAATGCTCCATGGGAAATACGGCGAGGATGGTACCATCCAGGGTCTTCTTGAGCACTTCGGCATCCCTTACACCGGCTCCAAAGTTCTTGCTTCCGCGCTAGCCATGAACAAGATCGCCTCAAAGAGGATTTTTTTGGCGACAGGCATACCGACGCCGCAGTACATGACCATAGATCCGGATGCGGACATCAAAAAGCAGTGCGAAAAGATAAAAAGGATATTCCCTTTCCCGCTTGTGGTGAAGCCGACCTCGGAAGGTTCGAGCCTCGGCGTGACCATAGTAAAAGAAGAAGATGGTCTTGAGAAGGTACTTGCGGATACCGTGGAAAAATTCAAGGATGTCTTCATTGAAGAATACATAAAAGGCAGGGAAGTGACCGTGGGAATTTTAGGGACCGGAGAGAACTTGACCGCCCTTCCCATACTCGAGCTCAAGCCCAAGGCGGAGTTCTACGATTATAAGGCGAAGTATACCGAGGGCGGAACGGATTTCATCCTCCCCGCGAAATTGCCGAAAGACCTTTATAAGCATACGCAGGAGACTGCGCTGCGCGCCCACAGGGCGCTTGGATGCCACGGGGTCTCAAGGGTCGACATAATTATCAAGGGCAACCACACTCCTTACGTGCACGAGGTGAACACGATCCCCGGGATGACGGACATGTCCGACCTCCCCGCGGAAGCGCAGTGCGCCGGCATCTCATTTGACGAGCTTGTCGTGAAAATTCTCGAGAGCGCCTGCTGAACATGCCCCTTACCAATAAAGAGAGAACAAAAGCCAGGAATGCCAGGAGACCGATAAGCTGGTATTTAACATGGAGCGTATTGGCCGTCGTAATAATTTCCATCCTGTCAGGATTCATACTTTCCCTTCCTATCTGGCGGATAAGCTCCGTAAAAGTTGCCGGGATCAATTATCTGCCGGAAGCAAAAATAATAAGCACGGCGAAGATCCCGCAGGGAGAGAACATATTCCTCATAGACCTTGATGAAGTGAGGGGAAGGTTCTCGAACGTCGTACAGATAAAAGAGATAAAGATAAAAAGGAAACTGCCGTCCACTATCATCATCGAGATCAAGGAAAGGACTCCTTATGCCATTGTGGTCATTGGAGGAACAACCTCTCTGGTGGACGAGGACGGATATGTGATCGCCGGCAAAAGCCTGAGCTCTTCAATGTACAAATTGGATATTTCAAAATATCCGGTCATAAGAGGGATAAACAGAAATAACCTTGAAAAAGGGATGCGCCTTGATCAAAAAGACAGGACATTCGTCAGGGCCGCACTCGACATGCTTTCAAAATTCATTGACATAGGCACTATCCAGATCGAGATCGGCGATCGCGAAGACATAGTCATATATATTGAAGATATATTGAAAGTGAAGATCGGGCCCCCTAGCGACATTGAAAGAAAAATAAAGATAATAAAGGCCATGCGCGATTCTGTTCAAGGCAAATGGACAAAAATATCTTACATTGATGTAAGGGTGCCCGACAGCCCGGTCATCAAGTTCAGGTAAGATAAAAAAATGCTTGCATTTCCGGGGAAATCTGTTATATTGCTGACTTACAGAGCGCCAAGGATCATTAAATCGGGGGCAAAAATCGTTGAATAACGTGATAATAGGCGAGGGCACAAAGACTTTTGCGACGATAAAAGTAGTGGGCATCGGCGGCGGCGGAACGAACGCCATTAACAGGATGATCGGCTCCGGCCTCAAAGGCGTAGAATTCTGGGCCGTCAACACGGACCTCCAGGCATTATCAGTATCACTCGCGGACCACAAACTCCAGATAGGCGGAAAATTGACAAAGGGGCTCGGCGCGGGATCGAATCCCGAGGTCGGGCAGAAAGCCGCCGAAGAATCACGTGAAGACATAAAAGCGGCGCTTGCGGACGCGGACATGGTTTTCCTTACAGCAGGAATGGGCGGGGGCACGGGAACGGGAGCGTCGCCCATAATCGCGGAAACGGCCAGGGAATTGGGTGCCTTGACCGTGGGAGTTGTGACAAAGCCTTTCAGGTTCGAAGGGCCCGTCAGGATATCGCAGGCGGAAAGCGGCGTAGTTCTGCTCAGGGAAAAAGTGGATGCATTGATCGTTATCCCAAATGATAAGCTCCTCCAGACAGTTGAAAAGCGCACCTCAATAATCGAAGCATTCAAGATAGCTGACGATGTCCTGCGCAACGGCGTAAAAGGGATATCGGACCTCATAACGGTTCCCGGGCTCATAAACCTTGATTTTGCCGACATAAGGACGATCATGTTCGACGCAGGATCTGCCATGATGGGCATCGGAACGGCATCCGGCGAGAACAGGGCCGTGGAAGCCGCAGAGCTGGCGATATCGAGCCCGCTGCTTGAAGAGACGATAACCGGCGCGAAAGGCGTTGTTTTCAATGTCACAGGCGGAAGCGACCTTACATTATATGAAGTGAACGACGCCGCGGAGGTCATTTACAGCGCTGTGGACCCGGAAGCGAACATAATATTCGGCGCCGTTATAGACGAGAAGCTCCAGGGTGAGGTCGTCGTCACCGTCATTGCCACCGGGTTCAGGCACGTGGAAAAGGAAGCCAATGCGGATGAGACTGCGATAAGGACAAAGATAAGGCCCGAGCTGATCCCGCAGCAGAATGATAAGATAGAGCTCCCCGCGTTCCTGAAGAACGTATAATTCCCCAAATATTTTGCCTTCATATCTTATTGTGATATAATCTTTTTGCCATGGAACCGAAAGGACTAAATTTCTTCATATATTCTTACAGCAGCCCTGTATTCAAGGGGATCACGGTCATCATCGCCGGACTTATCGCCCTTTACTTCTGCTACTGGATGGTAAAGCGCTGGAAAGAGCCGATGACCTGGCAGTTCAGGATATTCATCGGCCTATCAGTTTTCATAGTTCTTTATGGATCATTTATCTTGATCTTTCAGCCGCAATGGTGGATACCACCGTGGTGGCCCACGAAATGACAAATGACAAATGTCAAATGACAAAGAAATTGGGGCAGAATGACAAATGACAAAAGCAAATAATTGCCTTAATTTGTCATTGAGATTTTAATGATTTATTTGTCATTGGTAATTGGGATTTGTTAATTACGAGCTTTAGCTCGTTGGGGAGTCGTCTAACGGTAGGACTGCAGCCTCTGGAGCTGCGTATCGGGGTTCAAATCCCTGCTCCCCAGCAAATTATTTGTTGATCGGTATAAATAAGGGGTTATCAATGGCAAAAAATGCATTTAAAACTTTCTTAATCGCCACACCAGCCTATGGCGGATTGATATCAATGGAGTACTTTAACAGTATTATTAACTTAAGCTCGACTCGAATAGAAGGCTGGCAGAAAAGCATTAAGATAATCGGCAATGAGTCGCTTATTCAGAGAGCTAGGCAGTATTATGCTAAATTTGCAATGGAATTCAATTATGATAAATTATTGTTCATCGATGCAGATATCGGGTTTACGGGGGAGGATGTCAAAAAGATCGTTTTACACGATAAACCTGTTGTGGGAGGGACATATCCGACCAAAAAATTGCCCCCAAGATTAAATTTCAACGTATTACCTGAACACGACGTAAAAGATATCCCTGATTATCAAAGCTTGAACGGCCTAAAAGTGCTTTACGAAAAATATGGTATAAGTGATGACTTGCTCGAAGTCAGGCATTTACCCACCGGTTTTCTTTGTATAGACGTCAATGTCTTGAGGGAGCTTGAAAAACATGTTCCAAGTTATTCTGGGGCCGGGTATGGAGCAGATCAATTTGAGAAAATCCCTGAACTATTTCAGGTAAGAGTGAAAGACGGGGCATTTGAGAGTGAAGATTGGTCATTTTGCACGTTGTGTCGGGAACATGGCATTAAAATATATCTTGATACAAAAGTAGTGTTATCACACACTGGAAATATTGTTATTGATGTCCACAGTAAAACCGGCATCATCTCCGGTTAATATAAATAGCATGAAAAAGAGCGACCCAAATTAGCGGTCAGCCAGTTCTACAGGCGGTCGATCGCGTCCACAACGCCGTCCAGAAATCCCCAGATAGTCCTCTCGGTCAGGGCCGAGCTTGAATAGGTCAGTTTTATCTTAAGGAAATGCCCCCTTGAAGCGGTAAGATAAAGCGCTGTGGTCTTTTGGTCGCTTCCGCCCGCTGGCCTGAATTTCGTGAAAAGGAAAACGGTCTTTTTAACGGAGCCCGCTTTAGCTTTCCCTTCTTCAATGACATCAATTTTTTTCGCGCCCGATATCTCAGACTTATATAAAGAGTTCTCAATGACAGCCGTGCCCGAGTCCGGGCCGGACGGGATGCTTTTCATCTTCTTGTCATATACATATATAACAGCTTCGGCGTCGGGGCGGACATAGGTTATGCCGATGCCCCGGCCGGGCGTATTTTTTTCCAGGTCAAGAAGGTCCTTCCTTTGCCAGTCCGATATCGATGACGGGAACATGACGATGAATTTCTGTTCAAGCTTTGTAAGTGCTAACGCGGGTACAGACTGGAAACAGAACAGGGCGAAAACAGCAAAGGGAATCATCTTTTTGCATACATTGTTCATATTATCCATATTTTTGATCCTCCAATAGCGATCTTACTGGTAAACGATGACGGTTCCCGAAGGCACCACAATATCATAATTGCTTCTCAAATACCTTGATGCGATGACGGCATTAACGACATCATTGAATGCGGCCAGTTTGGTCTTGTCCGTCTTTGCGAGGTATTGCCACATTTGGATCCTCGTCTCCTTAACACCCTCACTGTCCGACATAATGGAAATGAGGCTTGCGAGAGAGAGATCGTTTTCCGGCCTGAAAGTCCCATCCTCGTATCCAGACATGGCTTTTTTCTCAAAACAGGCCTCGATATATTTTGCTTCCTTTGAATTGACGTCAATGTCGATATAACGCTTCGATATCGCTTCAGGTGTTGCGATCAATGGGTATTCCTTCGCGTTCGCGATAATGACGGCCAATTCCTTTCTTTTTATAAGTGCGTTATTATCAAGCTTCCTTTCAAGGTATTTTTCAAGGAGCATTATCGCTGCGTCACGTTCGGCAATTTTCGGCGCTTCGGGCTTCTGCTGGACATGAAAATCGTTGGTTACGGTCGCCTCCCTCTTGCCCTGAAGGTCAAGCACCGACACATTGAAGACATAAGCTTCCGGCCTGAATCCTTTCGGGATGGACCATTTGCCTGTCCACGTCCTTGAAGGGAAATCATAGCTCAGAACGACATTTTCCTGGTCAGGCGCTTCGGCAATGACCGTGCTTGCTTCAAACGGTACTTTAACGGTAACAGGAACTTCTTCTTCCTCAAGGTATGTCCTTTTATCCCCAGTTCCCGCCGTTGCCCTTATGTCGCTTTCATATCCGCCTGTGAAAGAAAGCGAGATGAAGTGGGCTGCATTGCCGGGATCCTCGTAATAAGGATGGTACGTGTAATCGATGGTAATGCCCTTTAGTATGAAGCCGACGCCTATCGCGGGATTCCAGAGCACCTTTTCGTTCCCCGAATCATATACCTGGTCCATTCCTGCCCTTAAGTGAAAATAGTCCTCAAAAGGATGCTCCATGCCTATATGAAAAAGGGATGGCTCCAGCGGCGCCGACGGGAATTCCGCGTCAAAGCTGTAAGTTTCCATGGCTGCTTCGTTCTTGAACGCCACTCCCAGGAAAAGCGGCGACGGATAGGTCTCCCGGAGGCCGGAATTCCATATCATCTCTCCCGCAAAAATGTTCTGCTTGCATGCCCCGAAGGCAAGCCACCAGTAAGGGATGTATTTTAAGCCGAGGTCAAGGTTATAGCCGGTAGTGCTGTAATTAAGGCCGCCGGTAGTCCCCTTGCTGAAAAATTTCAAATTCGCGCCGACAAAAATGTTTTGAAGATCAGGGTCGTAGTCACGGAGGGAATTAGCATAGGAAGCGAATATGAGATTATCCGAGTATTCCGCGTAAGTCGTATCCAGCCCCGTGGTCGTGACAGGGATCTGGCCTATGCCGGAGCTGACGAATCCCAGCCCCACCACTCCCCAGTCCATTCTTGTTGCGCCTGCCGAGACGAAATAATGGTAATTGCCGTAGACCTTTGTGTAGTACATCCCCATGAACTGGGCTGATTTAAGGCCTACCAGGCCGGCGGGATTATAAAAAGGCGAGTTTATGTCATCAATGACCGCGGTAACGGCCCTGCCAAGGCCGAGCGGCCTGGCTCCCCCGCCATTCCTTATGGGGTCTTGCGTTTCAACGCCGAAAGAAACAGAATTGAATATGATCCATATGAATAGTACATATGCAAGTTTATTTAAATACTGCAACTTTTCCAGTCGCAAGAGTTCTACCTCCAGACGATATCTGGTAAACGTATATCCCGTTCGGCACTTCCCCGGAGAAGGCATTGTAGCCGTCCCATAATACCTGATTCGCTCCCGTTGTCCCGCCCGCGGAACCGGCAGGATAGTGCGCTTCCCATATCCTTGTGCCGGAAATGTTATATATGTACAGGTTGACAGGCGCCTCCTGGGAAAGGTTGTATTTGATGGTTGCCGGGCCCTTGTCCGGGTTCATCGGGCTCGGGTATGCGGCGGGCCTGCCTATGACTTCCACGGGCTTTGCGGTCGAGCCGATAGTGAATCCTCTTTGTAAGATAGCGACTCCTCCTCCCGGGTTATCCACCTCCACGTTCCATATGCCTGGCTTAATTCCCGTTATATTGAATGTGCAGTCAATGCGTCCCGAATTTATCAAGGCGACGCTTTCTCCGGAGATAGGCGCCTGGCCGGGTTTAGTAAGCTGTACTGTCGCGCCGGTCAAGAAGTTCGCGCCGTAAATGGAAACCGCTACAGCGGACACATTGATCCCGCCGACAGGGGAGACCGAAGTGATGGTGACGCCCAGGGGAAGGCTGTAGCTCCCGTGGATGAAACCGTCGCCCATTCTGAAAGAAGCGCTTGAATGTATCCCGTAGCCCATGCCTCTGGCCTTGCCGTGAAGCGCATGGTTCGTTGACGTGGCGTCGCCGCCGCCCCCGCCGAAGACCTCGAGGGAGTTAATGTTGCTCGGGCTGGTGGAGGCATATGCGCTCTGCGCAATGGCCAATGACCCCGCCGTCACTAAAGTTATGGCGGGCAAGCAGATCCCAATGACCAATAAAACAAAAGCCGATCTTTTAATCATTTGTTCCTTCATGGCTCAATATCTGTTCATCTTTAATTTTATTGAATCCTACGCGCCACAAAGTATGAGCCCGCAAAGATCGTTGTAATTTCGGCAGCGACGTTTTGGAACTGCAACTGGACCGTGCTGCTATTGGTCGCCACCAGTGTGCCATGAACCTGCAGCCAACCTTCGATCGCGTTGTTATTCCAAGACACGCCGGTGAGCGTATTAAATGCCGTGACATTACAGGAAGTTACTGTTGAGGCAAGAAGTGACCCTAAAAAGACCGCCCGGAGTGTCCCTGTCGGTCCGGTCTTAAACTGGAATTTTACGAGCTTAGAATTATTGGAAGTCAAAGCCAGATAAAAATCAAAAGCCCAGGTTTCGCCATTGTTTACGGCAAAGCTTAAGCCGGTTATGTCATACAGGACCCCGAAGTCAGAAATAGAAATGTCGCTGGCAGTAATACCGGTGACTGTTCCCGACGCTGACGCAACCGTTTCCCACGAAGGTATTCCGCTTCTTACAATCAGTCCCTGGCCGGTGCTGCCGATCGGCAGTTTCGCAAGAGTATTGGCTACCGAAGCATAAACAATGTCCCCTTTAGCATATGTAGATTGGTTTGTTCCGCCATTGGCTGCGGGGATCACGGTCGTCCCCGTTATCGTACCATTAATGACCGGCGTTGTAAGAGTCTTGTTGGTCAAGGTTTCGCCTTGGCTTAGAGTTGCCAGAGTGTCGGTCGCGGCAGGACGCGTGATGGTTCCGGAAGCAGCAGCGGTGGCTTTAAGGGTGGTCGATCCGCTACCGGAGCCGGCCAAGGCCAGCTTTCCGTCGTTAAATGTTTTAATTCCCGTGATAGTTTCGTTCTGGCCTAAAGTTGCCAGAGTATCGGTAGCATTTGGAAGCGTAATGACGCGAGTTCCGCTGGTAGAAGCACCGGTTATCTTAAAGTTGTTCGATGCCGGAGTCCCGGAAGTGCCGGCGACATAAAGTTCTTTAAAAGGCAGAGTTCCGGAACCAACGTCCGGTCCTGCTGCGCTTCCTGGTAGAAGCGATGTGTTTATTGCCACTGAAGCCAGGTTGGAAAGGCCAGTGTTCGCCCCGGCCGCCGGAATATCAGAAGTCAGAGCAACGGTGCCGGTCGCGGCAGGAAGCGTGATGGTTCCGGAAGCAGCAGCGGCGGCTTTAAGGATGGTTGCTCCGCTACCGGAGCCGGCCAAGATCAACTTTTGGTCGTTAAATGTCTTGGCTCCCGAGATCGTCTGAGCATCCGATGTCGTCACCACAACATTCGTGTCTATCGTCAATACTCCAGTCGTTGTTATCGGGTTGTTCGGGGTCGACAGCAATCCTCTGCCTGCGCCAACCTCGTTAACCGTCCCTGTCCCTGCAACCGGTTGCCACGAAGGCACTCCGCTGTCTATTTGCATGACCTCGCCGTTTGTGCCGATCGGCAGTTTCGCAAGTGTATCAGTATTACTTGCATACAATATATCGCCTTTAGTCCAAGAAGTTTGGTTCGTCCCGCCGTGTGTCGCGCCTATTTCTGTGCCTTCCCAGGTTGAAGCCCCGGATATTCTTTTGCCTGTCAGCGTCTGCGCGTCCGATGTCCCTACAACCGTTCCCGCCACTCCGTGAACTCCCGTTGATGCATCAATATGCGTGTCAATACTGGCGTGATTGTATGTTCCCTTGTCTGTTAAATTTAAGTGCGATATCTGGCCGCCGCCTGAGTTATCCGAGTGATCATGTGTTGCATTAGTGAAATTCGCGATAGTCGGTGTCGTCAGCGTCTTGTTCGTCAGCTCCTGCGTCGCAGATGCGCCTACAACAGCCCCCGTGACTCCGTGAACTCCCGTTGCTAAATTGCTATGAGTAGTTATGTCGGATGTCAAAGCAACGATGCCGGTAGCATCCGGAAGTGTGAGAACACGAGTTCCGCTGGTGGAAGCGCCGGTGATCTGAAAGTTGTTCGTTCCCGGAGTCCCTGAAGTACCGGCGACATATAGTTCTTTAAAAGGCAGAGTTCCAGAACCAATGTCCGGTCCTGCTGCGCTTCCTGGTAGAAGTGATGTGTTTATTGCCACTGAAGCCAGGTTGTCGAGTGCTTTGCTCGCCCCGGCCCCCGGAATATCAGAAGTCAGAGCAACGGTGCCGGTTGTGGCAGGAAGCGTGATGGTTCCGGAGGCAGTGGCGGAGGCTTTAAGGGTGGTTGATCCGCTACCGGAGCCGGCCAAGTGCAACTTTCCGTCGTTAAATGTTTTAATTCCCGTGATAGTTTCGTTCTGGCCTAAAGTTGCCAGAGTATCGGTAGCATTTGGAAGCGTAATGACGCGAGTTCCGCTGGTAGAAGCACCGGTTATCTTAAAG
>Ga0315286_10000097_pt1 | contig 59034 bp, 50 predicted proteins | sample YL17G10_0_MG_FD_205038 | JGI IMG/M metagenome (GOLD analysis project Ga0315286, IMG submission 205038) | Sediment microbial communities from Yellowstone Lake, YNP, Wyoming, USA - YL17G10_0 | ecosystem: Environmental > Aquatic > Freshwater > Lake > Sediment | place: USA: Wyoming | collected...
CCGACTTGATCCTTGGTATCCTTGTTTTTCCCCTGGCAATAATATTAATGGGGATCATTTCGCTCCTGATTCGCATCTTCGATGGCAGCCCGGTCATTTTCAAGCAAGTCCGCCTGGGAGAAAATGGGCGCTTGTTCACCCTGTATAAATTCCGAACCATGCTGCCCGCCACAAGTGAGCAGAGTTCGATGAACGATAGTCCTCATGAGAATGGAAATCAGGTTCACAAAACGCGCGGCGATCCGCGCATCACCCGCCTGGGTCGGATCCTGCGGCGCATGAGCCTGGACGAGCTCCCCCAGTTGTTCAACGTCCTGGAAGGCAGCATGAGCCTGGTAGGTCCGCGCCCGGAATTGCCCGATCTGGCTGAAAAATACGAACCCTGGCAGCGACAGCGTTTTGCTGTTCCGCCGGGCATCACGGGCTGGTGGCAGATCAATGGCAGGAGCGAACGCATGATGCATCTGCACACCGAGGATGACCTGTATTATATTAATCATTATTCCCTGTGGCTGGATATCCAGATCATGGTCCGTACGATCTGGGCGGTCATCCTTGGCAGGGGAGCTTTTTAAGGTTGCGTTCGGGGAGATTGGAATGATAAAAAAGATTTTAGATACCTTTGTTGAACCAGCGGCATTCATTGTTCTTTTTTACGTCACCATCAACCGCATCATTTTTGGGGGAGGCTGGTTGGATATCGCTCACAACACGTTCGAGAAAGTGAGCATGGAGTGCATTCTATGGATCCTGGTTTTTGTCTTATTCTTGTGGATCGCCTCCCAAAAGCAGAATTTCGCTCAATATGTACTTGCATGGAGGAAGAATTGGATATTGTTGGTTTTTATCCTTTTTGCAGCGGTCTCGCTTTTTTGGAGTGAAATTTTCATCGTTTCTTTTTATAAAGTATTTGTCTTGATCTTCTGTTCAGCGATCGCAGCTTACATTGGGATTACTTATCCGATCAATATTTTTATGCGTAAGTTGGTATTGTTCTTTATTGTCATAACGGTTCTTTCATATGGGATTGTGATCATCTTCCCCGGGGTTGGGGTCCATTTTGGGGATGAACATACCGGTGCGTGGAGGGGATTGTTCTTTCATAAGAATATCTTGGGCATCTTCATGGCATTGGGTGCCACAATTTTCTTAACCAACACCTTTCGTTCGAAGATAAAATTCTCATATCGTTTGTTTTATTTGGCTTTTTATATGCTGGCTGGTGGATTGGTCATTCAAAGCCGGAGTGCAGCTGGCATCCTTCTTTTCGTGATCATGAATGGCAGCCTGTTGATCATGCTTGTCTGGCTTAAATTGAAAAACAGACTCAACCGGATCCACTACATCCTCATCGCCCTGATTTTCATTGGTTTACTCATCGCGATTCTGACCAACCTTAATTTCGTTTTTGGCTTGCTGAATAAGAACTCGACCCTGACCGGACGAGTTCCTTTATGGTCATTCCTCCTGACAGGAGGTCTTCCCAGGCATCCTTTGATCGGGAGCGGTTTTGGCTTCCCCTGGTCAATCGATCCATTAAGGTTGGTCATTAAGAATGCGATCGGTTGGGGTTTTGCCCCGATCACAGCCCACAATGGTTTTATTGATATGTATCTCCATTTTGGGTTGGTTGGGATCATTTTATTGTCAACATTGTTGTTGACTGGAATCCAACGATCAATTCGGTCTCTTATTACAGAACAAACGCTGCAAAGTTTCCTCCCTCTCTTATTGATGATTTTTATAGTATTTTCCAACCTCAGCGAGAGCTTTTTCCTCGAAATGGAATCTTTCGCCTGGCTCTTCCTCACCTTCGCTTTGTTTACGTCACCAGTTAAAGCCTTGATCCAACCTGAACAGCTATGAGATAGTTGTTTTCCATCTGGGGGAGTATTTGCAGAGTTCTCTTGAGTTGATGTCATATTTGGTCTTCCCTGGATTTCGACCAAATACAATCTTGGTTATTTTCTGATTCAGGGTATGCATTGGATAAAAAGAAGGTTAAAATTATTCATGCTTTAAATCAGAACTGATGGACCGCCAGCTGCTTGACATCGTGAGGCAGCTGGCGCTCCCTGAGTTCGGGAGGTCGAAATGACGTTTGAATCGGTTTGGACGCCCGAAGAAACTCCAGCTGAACTTGCTGCAAGGTTGTCCTTGCCATTCTTTGATCTGCGATTATTGACGCGGGCTTTGACCCATCGTTCGTATGTGAACGAGCATGATGAAGCCTTGTTGGACAATGAACGATTGGAATTCCTGGGGGATGCCGTACTTGATTTTTTGGTCGGGGCATGGTTGTACAACCATTATCCTGAAAAAGCCGAAGGTGAGTTAACTCGCATGCGTTCATCCCTGGTTCGCACCGAGCAATTGGCGGAGTTTGCCAGGCAGTTGAACCTTGGACGAGCCATGCGGTTGGGGCGCGGCGAGATCCAGGCTGGAGGCCGCCAGAGGGATATATTGCTCTGTGCAACATTTGAAGCGCTTGTGGGTGCCTTATTTCTGCAGACAGATATTAACACCGTCCAGGATTTTATGAATGAATTGCTGGAAAAATCAAGTGAGCATTTCCTCTTGCCGCAGGACTCTTTTGATCCAAAAAGTACTTTTCAGGAGTGGTCGCAAGCCAATAAATTGGGAATTCCCTCTTATGTAACTGTCAATACCTCTGGTCCAGACCATGATCGATTATTTGAGGTGCAGGTATTGCTTGAAGGAAAAGTATATGGAACCGGAGCAGGGCATAGCAAACAGGTCGCCTCACGGGTAGCTGCCCTCAATGCACTGGAATCCCTAAATTAAAATTAAGGATGATGACCTAGAATATTATGCCTCTACGCCTTAAATCTCTTGAATTGCATGGGTATAAGACTTTCGCCTCCAAAACCAAATTCGAGTTTTCAGGGGGGATCACTGCCATAGTTGGTCCAAATGGGTCAGGTAAATCCAATATCGCGGATGCTTTAAGATGGGTTCTTGGTGAACAATCTTATTCACTTCTCAGAGGGAAAAAGACCGAAGATATGATCTTCTCCGGTTCCGAAAACAGGACCAGGGCGGGGATGGCTTCAGCTTCAATAGTTTTTGATAACACTGACAATTGGCTGCCAGTCGATTTTTCGGAAGTCGAACTCTCTCGTCACGCTTATCGCGATGGTCGCAACGATTACTTATTGAATAATCAGCATGTCCGCTTGCGGGAGATCAATGAGCTTCTGGCTCAATCTGGGTTGAGCGAGCGTACCTACACCATTTTGGGTCAAGGATTGGTGGATGCATCCCTGGCCTTGAAAGCGGATGAACGTCGCAAGCTTTTTGAAGAAGCAGCTGGAATAGGTTTATTCCGTTCACGCCGTGAAGATGCCATCAGGAGGTTGGACATCACGCAAAGAAATATGGACAGGGTGCTGGATATCATCGCTGAGCTTGAGCCACGCCTGAAAAGTCTTGATAAGCAAGCCAAACGCTCCCAGGAATATCTCAGGCTCCAAACCGATCTGAAGACCTCATTACGTACCTGGTATGGATATCACTGGCATCAATCTCAAATTGAAATGAATCAAGCCAGGGAACTGTCTTTATTGCATGAATCAAAATTATTAATCGAACGTGAATCCTATTTGAAGATCCGTCGGGAATTCCTGGAATTCCGGGATATGTTGCAGGGTCTGCGCACACGCTTAAATGCATGGCACCGGGAGTCGGCACATTTTCATTCCGAGCGGGAAACCATCAGCCGGGGTATGGCAGTTCTGGAGGAAAGGATCAGAGCTTTATCCGATAATCACCAGAACACAGTACAAGAACATAATCGTTTGGAAGTTGAACTGTCTGCAGCTGAAGCCCGTCTGGTCGATTCGAAGAAAGACGTCATTCAAATTCAACAAGAGGTCGATGATTCCGCTGTTCAACTAAAGACTGTTCAAGACCTTCTACAAACCCGGCAATTGGAGTATAGCCAGGTTGAAGAAGCCCTGGCTAAGACCAATCAGGAGATCACAACTGCCCAAAATCGTCGAGTGCAATCGATAACTCGACGGGATGAAATTTCCTATCGGATCGAAGACCAGCAAAAAAAACTGGAAGAGATCCTGGTTACGATCTCCACTATGGATAATGAAGTCAAAAAAGCGGAAGAACTTCATCTGCAAAGTAATTTGGACTGCAAGAAGTCGGAAGATGACCTTGTAGTAATGGGAAATAAGTTGGCGGAGAATAAGCGGATAACTCAAGAGTTGGAAAATGAACGTAAGAACAAACTTGAAAGAAAATCATCGTTGGAAGCCGAAGTCACCAAATTAAAAGCGCAACTGGAAATTTTGGAGCAATCCGAGCAATCTTTGGCTGGTTATGCTGATGGAGCTCGTCTGATCTTGGATGCATCCCGTAAATCCAGACTAAATAAAGGGATCCAGGTCATTAGTAACTTGCTCGATATCCCAGCAGACCTGGAATTGGCGATCGCAGCAGCATTGGGCGAATTTATTGATTCGATAATAATCAGATCTAAAGGTGATATCGAAGCGGTAATAAAAGTATTGGACGAAGCTAAAACCGGAAGGGCAACACTTCTTTTGCCGGATAAATTGGTTCATCCCGGCAATATTAAAGTGATTAACGATCCTGCCTGCCTTGGGATTGCCAGTGAGAAGGTGAAATTTTTACCGGAGCATCAGGCGATTGTTGACAATCTTCTGGGAAGAGTATTGATCATAACCGATCGACATGAAGCTTTCCGGGTAATGGGAGGAATTCCAAAGGATTTTAAGCTGGTAACTCTGGCAGGAGAGGTTTTCCACGCCTCAGGGCCAATCCAGGTTGGCAGGCAGGCAAATGCCGGAATATTGGGTCGAAATAGGCAAAAACGGGAATTTCTGGATGAAATCAATAATCTTGACCGGCAGATCGAAAAGATAAACAGCGGTATTCACGCATTTGATGAAAAACTTAAAACAAGAAGTGATGAATTAAATAAACATATTGTTCTTCAGCAGCAATTAACAACCGAACTTGAATTTAAGAAGAACATCGAAAAGGAAAGAAAGGACCAATTTGATTCCCAAAAACGTAAACGGGAATGGCAATCAATTCAGGTGGAAAACCTGAAGATCGAGATTGGAACTGGAAAAGATAACATTTCCATTTTAACTGATGAAGTCGAGAAAATCGATATTGGACTCAATCTTCTTCAAAATTCCATCAGATCTCAAACAACCCGGTTGGTTGATCTATCCCTGACAGATCTAAATGAACAAATGGCTTATTGGAATACCCAATTGGCTGTCGGAATGCGTGCTTTGACAGACGCACAAGTGCGCAATCGTGAACGTCAACAATCGTTCAAACAACTGGAAGATCAAACGGATCTTCTATACAGAAAATTGGCGGAATATAAAGGAACCATTTCATCGCTTGACAGTGAAAAATTGAATTTAATGGAACGCGAAAGTAAGCTGAACAAGCAGTTGGAACTGTTGGGTAACTCGATCGAACCCGCAGAATCAGAACTGGAAAATGCTGAAAAACATGAGTTGGATCTCCATCAACAGGAAATGAAAAGCCAGCAAGCTCTTGCCACCGTGGAAAGGTATTACAACCAGGTTCATATGGATTTTGGACGAAAGCAAGAAGCGGTTGAAACCTTGCGCCAGAAGATCGAGGATGATTTTGGATTGGTATCACTGGAGTACGCCAGTAATGTCAACGGACCTGTTCCATTGCCATTCGATGGAATGGTGGAGCAATTGGTCTCAGTGGATTTTCTCTCTCCTGATATGGAAGAAACTATTACCCACCAACGTATGCTATTACGGCGATTGGGACCGATCAACCCTGAAGCTCAAAATGAATTCGATTCAGTGAGTGAACGGTATAAATTCCTCAATACGCAATTGGAGGATTTACGGAAAGCCGAATCGGACCTCAGACGCGTCATCGCAGAAATGGATGACCTAACCAGACAGGAGTTTTTCAAGACCTTCTCAGCAGTTGCTGATGAATTCAAATCCATTTTTCACCGACTTTTTGGAGGCGGTTCAGCCAGGCTTCTATTAACTAATCCAGACGATCTGACTGAAACAGGTATTGATATCGAGGCGCGTTTACCCGGAAAACGTGAGCAAGGGCTGGCTTTATTATCAGGCGGTGAAAGGAGCCTTACTGCCATTGCGCTTGTTTTTTCATTGCTCAAAGTCTCTCCAACACCAGTTTGTGTAATGGATGAAGTGGATGCCATGCTTGATGAGGCTAATGTCGGTCGATTTCGAGACTTGTTGAGTGAATTAAGTCAGGACACTCAATTTATCATCATTACCCATAACCGGAATACTGTTCAGGGTGCGGATGTCATTTATGGTGTGACTATGGGGCATGATTCTGTCAGTCAGATCATCAGTCTTAAATTAGATGAGGTGAGTGAGGAGGTTTTAAAAGGCTGATACGTATCATTTGGATGATTAAATTAAGAAGTGATCAACTTGAATGTTGTTGACCACTTCTTTTTAATTCGAAATTGTATTATCGGATTATTGGGGGGTTGAACTTAATGCATCCTGCAAGGTTGGTACCACCGGAATGCGAGCTTTATAATAATCGAATAATTTCACATCATAAGTGGCACGGATTCCTGCGACCCAATCAGTGAAGAATTTATCGGTCTGAGTTTTATATTCGTCAGAATTAACTGGACGTTCTTCATGTCCGATTACCTGAATAATATGGAAACCATAGGTTGTTTTTACAGGTTGACTGATCTCACCGATTTTTAAACTAAAGGCTGCATCTTCAAATTCGGTCACCATTTGACCTTTCGGGAACCATCCAAGGTCGCCGCCGGTGGATTTGCTGCCGGAATCGGTTGAATATTTTAAAGCAAGCACACTCCAATCACCACCCTGGCTCAATTCGTCGCGCACCTTCTTTGCAGTAGCCTCATCAGTCACCAGGATATGACGTGCCCAGACCTCTTCCAAAGCATGAGGGACGGCTTTTGTGATCTGTGCATATAATTTATCACGAAGCAAATTATCCTCAAAGATCTTCCTTAAATCTGTATCCGCAAATCCGAATTTCTTGTAATTATCAACCGCTTGCTGGTACTGGTCCTGGAAACCTTTAAGTGTGTATGGAGTAGCAGTAGGTGGGATGGGGGTTGGTGTTGCCGACAGATCTGGAGTAAAGGTTGGCTCAAAAGTAGCGGTGGGAGTGGCTGATGGTTCTGGTGTGCTGGTAGATGAGTTCGGACTCGTAGGTGATGGAGTTGGCGTCGGGGATTGAAATGTTAAGGCTTTCTCGGTTGCATTGAGGGTTGCATAAACGATCGTTGTTGGTGTTAAAGAGGGAGTAGGAGACCCATTTGGGAAAAAACCAAAAGCATCCTGAATCGCTTTATCCACTTCTTCTGATGTAATCGTAATTCCTCGTTTTTTCGCCTCCTGGCGGATTATCTCACTGTCGACCATCTGGTTCAGAACAGTTTCACCGAGGGTGGCAGGATCATCCAGTTGGGTTTGGATTTGAGTTAACATGGTTGAGAAGCTTGAATTCGAAGTTGGATCAATTCCAAGCATTTGAGCATATTGATAATACTGTATATACTGGTTGATCATCTGTTGGCGGGTTAACTTCACATGGGAAATAAAGGAATTGGTGGATATTTCCTCTCCATTCACGCTTGCAACAGGTTGCCCACCTTGAAAAAGAGGTAAGATTTTTGGGCTCAACAAGCCATAAGCAGTTAAAAGGACAACTGCTGCAACCACACCAACAGTCACAAAGGTTATGGTTCGAGCTTGTTGACGTTCCCTTTGAAGTCGAGCGAGATGTTTCTTACTTACAATTTTGGATGGCTGATTCTTTGCCATTAAAACCTCACTTTAAATACTTAACCGGATGCGGGTTTAATTTGCCTCATTCCGGAATAATAAGGAAGAACTAGCGCTCTTCTTCTGAATGACCCCCAGCAAATGGGAGTAATGCTATCTGTCGGGCACGTTTTATGGCAGTTGCAAGAGCTCTTTGATGGAGGGCACATGTGCCAGTTTGTCTGCGTGGACGAATTTTCCCTTCTTCAGTGACCAGACGTCTGAGCAGGTCTGTTTGTTTATAATCAATTTTTAAATTCTTATCAGCACAAAACTGGCAAAACTTTGGGCGTGAAAAATACCTGCGTTCGCCACCGTGTTGACGGTCATTTCCATCGAATTGTTCCATGGATATCTTCTCCGTTTTCGTTTCGATCCGGTCTAGAAGGGGAATTCATCCTCATCAGTCCGGTTACCAAATTCAACTTGATCACTTGCTTCTTCATTCAGGTCGGTGTTGGGAGCACGGCGATCACCCAACATAATCATTTCTGAAGCGACTACTTCAGTGGTTGTATGCTTATTTCCTTCTTTATCGTCCCATTTCCGGGTTTGCAGACGTCCTTCTATGAAGATTTGCATACCCTTGGTCAAATTCTGTTTACAGAACTCCGCCAGGTTTCCCCAGGTAACGATATTGAACCAATCCGTTTCCGTATGCTTCTCTCCATCCGATGAATTCCAGACTCGATTTGTGGCGAGAGTGAAAGAAGTTACAGATTTTCCTGCTGGGGTATACCGCATTTCTGGATCGCGTCCCAAATGACCAATAAGCATGACCTTATTCAAACCTCGACTCATTTCCTTCTCCTTCAAATGAATAGAGTAAAACTGGTCTCAAGATTTATCCAATAACTGTGATCAAATAGCGCATAAGCGGTTCAAGGAATCGTAAATTTTGTTCCAGACCAGCTACACTTGCCGGGGGAATTGAAATTGTGAAAAGAATATACTGTCCTTCGCGCTGCTTCCGAATTTCATAAGCTAGTCTTCGACGACCCCAGATATCTGTCTTTTCAACCACTCCATTTAATTCTTTGATCCAACCGGTGATCTTTTCTACAGATTCATTAAAAGATGCCTCATCCAGATCGGGATGGATGATACACATGAGCTCATATTGATGCATAGGGAACCTCCTTTCCTCGGGATTGCTCTCAGACTTCACCGTGGGGAGCTGAGGGCGGAAAGCTCACCAAGCGCTTGGGCTGGGTGACAATGAAAGACAGTTTACTACAAAGTATCACATTTGCGAAGGGGGTTCACTAATCCGAAATGACATAGATCGGATTACTGAAGATCCACCCACGTCTTTTTCCAAGGAAATTTCTATGAACTTCTACTCTGTAGACCCCCGCTTCATTTGTAACATAAATAAGATTATCATTCGTGGTTGTTCTTATTATTTGACCATTCTTAATCAGGCTGGTTTCACCCCCAGCAGGAACATGAACCTGAATAGTAATACTACCATTTAGTCTGATTTCATCACCCATAATGGCAACATTATCCTTCCCCTGGGCAAAAAATCGAAAACCTGCAGTGGGAGCCGGCAAATCATACGCCACAAACGCATGGCCTTCAGCGAAAGCCTGGTACACCATTTTTGTATCCACAGTTACGTCACCGCTTAGAGGTGATGATACCAAAAGATGAGTATTAATTGTGGAGAAATGGAATTGATAAGGGAAGATAATTTTTTGAAGTGGTCCTAATCTCATTCTAGATGCATGCGCGTCTGATCCGCCAATAGCAACGACGCGTTGACCTTTGGAAATAAGATCATCCCAGATCTGAATGGTCTGTGCATGCGGACCATGCGCGATGAGTTCCGGGAAGAAACCAAATAAAAGGGCATCAAATTTATTTTTGATAACATTTTTTATTTCACTGAAACCATTCCAAATCTCCAAACCAGTGAATCCTTTTACACCCCAGTCCTCCCAGGAAATATTTGTTTCATTGAATAATTTCAATTGCAGGTCGATCGGATGGGCAATGAATGATAAACCATTATTAAATTGGATATGATCGATCAGTAGTTGCGGTTCATCTGCAAATTGTGCCAGTTCTTCGGTTATCCCAAGTGCCAGGATATGATTCTTCTGTGGATTCCTATCCTGGTCATGGATCTCTTCACCGGTCAGAACGAGTATTCTTTTACCATTTACATTACGGTAACCTTCTGATCCTATAACTAGAACATTATGGTCGGTGATGATGAGAACATCCAGGTTCTCTTCTCCGGCAGCATGGACAATTTCATCATATGTTCCGCTTCCATCAGAATACGTTGAATGCATGTGGAGATTGACGACCAACTCGTGCATTGGACCTCAAATTGATGCTGGAATTAGTAATGTTGACTATTTACCTAATCAACAGGTATAATCTACCCGTTAAGAAAACGGAGGCTTGTTAATGGAAACCTATATCAGTATTGCTTTAATTATAACTTCGATAACGCTGGTTATCAGCATTATCTTACAGAGTAAAGGCGCAGGGCTTGGTGGGTTCACTGGTGTTGATACAGGTGGTGTTTTCACAGCACGCCGTGGAATTGAAAAGACATTATTTTGGGTTACACTTGTCTTGAGTGGTGTGTTCTTTGTTCTGGCAATTACAGCAGTTATTCTTGCAGCGCATCCACAGATCTAATATTCAAATGAAATTCAGGAAAGGCCCCACCGGTGGATGGACCTATTGCGGTGCAGGCCTTTCTTTATTTCTCAGATGAATACATGAAAAAACTACGCTGGCAAATCTTCATTGTTTTACTGACCTTGGTGATTGTTGGAATTTTGCTAGTCCGCCAGCAACCCAGTCCCGTCATTATATTGCCTCAACCCGCGAGTGGGGGAATTTACACGGAAGGAATGATTGGGGAATTGGGAAGATTAAATCCACTTTATGATATGAACAATTCAGTTGACAGGGAGATTGATAGGTTAATTTTCAGTGGAATTTTCACTTTCGATTCCCAGGGTTTACCACAACCGGATCTTGCCGAATCGTGGGGTGTATCTTTGGATGGAAAAATATACAATGTCACCATCCGACCGAATGCTGTCTGGCATGATGGACAACCAGTCACATCAGATGATTTCCTTTTCACTCTGGATTTAATTCGGAACAAGGATTCATCCATCCCTGAAGATGTTCGCTCTATGTGGGAGCAAGTCAAAGTATCCGCATTGGATAATAAAACATTGCGCTTTGAACTCGCCGAGCCATTTGCACCTTTCTTGGATTACATGACATTCGGAATTCTACCTAAGCATATCCTCGGCACTTTACCGATCGACCAATTGATCAATTCCGATTTTAATATCCACCCGATCGGTAGTGGACCTTACAAATTTGATTCTTTGAAGATCGATCATAATCAAATTAATGGTGTGGCATTAAAAATATTCCCGGAATTTTATGGTCAGAAACCATATATTGAACAGGTCGTGTTTCAATTTTTTTCGAATCCGCCAGATGCTTTGGATGCGTATAAGCAAGGGGAAGTGAACGGCATCAGCCAGGTTTCTTTGGATATCCTCGATGAAGCATTAAAGGAAAAAAATCTTAACTTATATAGCAGCCGGTTACCCAAAATCAGTCTGGTATTATTTAATTTAAAAAATTCCGATGTCAGCTTTTTCCAGGATAAAGTATTGCGCCAGGCATTAATGATCGGATTAAACCGACAATGGATCGTTGACAACTTATTAAAAGGCCAAGCAATCATTGCCGATAACCCGATCTTGCCGGGAAATTGGGCAAACTTTGATGGAATTAAGAAATATGGGTTCGATCAGGCAGAAGCCATCTCGATGCTTAAAGAAGCAGGTTATACACTAGATCCGGATGGAAGTGGGATCAGGGTAAAAGATAAAGTCCCATTAAAATTTACACTTGTCTACCCAGATGATGAACTTCATGCCTCAATCGCGCGTTCGGTACAAAATGATTGGTTGAATTTGGGGGTGAATGTTGAACTCCAGGCTGTTTCATATGACTCTCTTCTGAATGATTACCTTTCCCCAAGGAACTTTCAAGCGGCATTGATAGATCAGGATTTTTCATTTTCACACGATCCAGACCCATATCCTTTTTGGCATCAATCTGAGGCAACTGGAGGCCAAAACTATTCTCAGTGGGATAATCGTGTAGCCAGTGAATATATTGAACAGGCACGTGTGATTGTCGATACCAGCTACAGAACAAAGTTGTATCGAAATTTCCAGATCCTATTCGCTAAAGAATTGCCAGCGTTGCCACTTTATTATCCTGTATTTACCTTTGGCGTGGATTCCCAGGTTTCAGGAGTTCAAATTCCTCCATTATCTGAGACGAGTGATCGTTTCATTGGCATTAAATATTGGTATTTGATCACAAAACACTCCATCGGAAATATCCCAACTGAAACAGGCCAACCTTGATCTTTTCTCCATGAAAGATACTTCGAGCGATCTTGAGTTTTATTTAGACGGCGTTGGTGATCTTGAGGAATATCTTCTTTCTAAAGAGATCTATTGGAATTTGCCAGGATTGCCTAGATTGACAATTGGCAATTTACTTTTAACCCGCATCCGGCTTATAAATGGCATAAATAACCTGGAAGATCTAGAAAAAGTGAAGCAATTCACTGTGAGACTTGAAAAGATAAGAGCCAAATGGAAATTCGCCTGGGAAAATAAAATAAAAGCTGAAATTGGATCAAGAATTACCTTGTGGGAGAATTACTTGGCAGATTATCAAAGCGATCCGGTGGAATATTCCCAGGCATATTATGAAGAAGTTCGTTGGCGGGTGATCATCCAATTGCTTTCGAACGAACTCTCAGGTAATTTCAAGGAAGACATCGTCTTGAAGAATTTGGACGAAAAACTGCGAATCATGTTTATTCCCGGATCATTTATCTGGTCGAACCAATGGTTGAAGGACTATCCTTCTGACGAATTCTGGTTCTTATATGGACAATTGCATGGAAGATAACATTTTGAGATTATCAGGAGTCAGTGAATGAGTGATCAACGTTCAAAAGCCCTGGAATATGCCAGTTCCAACAAGGAATCTTACTTACTCTCGTTCAAGGAGATCTTGTCCATCCCTTCGATCTCCACTGATCCCGAACATAGCGTCGATATGGAAAGTGCTGCGAGATGGATCGCCACACAGCTGACATCACTGGGTATGGAAAACGTTATACTCTTCCCAACCAAAAAGAATCCAATTGCTTTTGGTGAATTAATATCTGATCAAAGAAAGCCTACTGTCCTCATTTATGGGCACTATGATGTTCAGCCTGTTGATCCGCTTGATCTTTGGAAAAGTAACCCTTTCGAACCAACACAACGTGGAGACAACCTTTATGCCCGGGGTGCATCTGACATGAAAGGTCAGGTTCTCGCCACGATTAAATCCATTGAGGCATTGGTAAAAACTGGCGGGTTACCTGTCAATGTGAAATGGATCATTGAAGGTGAAGAAGAGATCGGATCACCGAATCTGGAGGCATTTATTTCTGAGAATAAGGAATTACTCTCTTGTGATTTTGCGTTAAATACTGACAGCGGGATGATCGGAGAGAATGCTCCATGTATTACTTATGCCCTGCGTGGATTGGCTTATTTCGAATTGAAAGTTTTTGGACCTGCGACGGATTTGCACTCAGGAATTTATGGCGGGGTTGTCCACAATCCTGCAAATGCTTTGGCTGAGCTGATCGCAGGTATGCATGATGACCAGGGAAAGATCACTTTTCCTGGGTTTTATGATAGAGTCCTTCCTCTGAGTGTTGAAGAACGTTCCGAGATGGCACGTTTACCAATTAATGAGAAACATTATCTTGAACAAACAGGTGTCCCGGCTCTGGCTGGAGAGATTGGGTATACAGCTGAAGAACAAGCTACTTCAAGACCGACTCTTGATGTGAATGGACTGCTTTCCGGTTTCACAGGCATCGGCTCCAAAACGGTGATCCCATCCTGGGCGATGGCAAAAATATCCATGCGTCTTGTGCCTGACCAGGATCCAGAGGAGGTCCACGTGCAATTCCTTGAATATTTGAAAATAAAAGCCCCAAAGGACATTCGCTGGGAGTTGAAAGTAATGGCGGGTGGGCGAGCTTCCATCTCAAGCAGGGATTCAACTGCCGTTCTCGCGCTCAGTGATGCGTTAACTTCTGCTTGGGGTAAGAAACCATTTTTCAAGAGGGAAGGTGGCAGTGTTCCGGTGGTAATTCTGATGCAGAAATTGTTGGGAGTGGATTCGGTTTTGACTGGATTTGGGTTACCGGATGATAATTTACATGCTCCAAATGAGAAGATCCATCTTCCAACCTGGTATAAAGGAATTAATGCACTGATCCATTTCTTTCTAAATCTTGCCAATTAGAAAACTGGTGATCTTTAGAGCAATCCAGCCAATAACCTGGCTGTTTATCGAATGGTGAAAATTTATGGATGAAAAATTGGTTAATTATGGGGGGCAGGCAGTCATTGAAGGAGTCATGATGCGAGGCAGATCCTCTCTCGCAATTGCAATGCGGGATCCTTCCGGAAAAATCGTCACTCGCACCGAGCTTCTCGGTGGAATATATAAGAGCAGGCTTGCACAGATCCCATTTTTACGAGGATTGATCTTATTATGGGATTCCGTGGGTCTTGGAATAAAAACACTCACTATTTCAGCCAATACTCAAACCGGGGAGGATGAGAAGATAGAAGGACCGGCTCTTTTCATTACTCTGGGGATCACCATCCTGGTCGCTCTGGGTATTTTTTTCCTTGTTCCAGCTGGAATCGGATATTTATCAGAAAATTATTTACACGTACCGACCTGGTTGGGTAATCTTCTGGAAGGTCTGGTCAGATTGTTGTTTCTAATTGGCTACATTTGGGTGGTTGGATTTATGCCTGATATCCGGCGGGTGTTTGGTTACCATGGTGCGGAACACAAGACGATCAATGCTTATGAAGCCGGAGTAGAACTTAATCCAGAAAATGTCTCACATTTTTCCGTTCAACATCCCCGCTGTGGAACTGCCTTCTTGTTGACTTTGGCAATTATTTCAGTGGTGATCTTTACTTTACTGGGACCATTGCCACTCTGGTGGAAGATGGCAAGCAGGATATTATTAATTCCTTTCCTGGCAGGTATTTCTTATGAATATATCCGGTGGACTGCAAGGCATTTAGATTCACCTTTTATTCGTTTTTTAATCAGACCAAACCTTGCCCTGCAATCCCTGACAACACGTGAGCCTGACCTTCAGATGTTGGAAGTGGCAATTTGTGCATTTAATACCATGAAAGTATCTGAAGGGAATTAATTTTAATAATTAAGATATCTTTCATGCGATTGTCTTATGTCAAGCAGAAGAAAACAATCAATGGATATCAAATTTTATTGATATCCATTGATTGTTTATTGATTAGACCAATACTATATTTTGTTGGGAAGCCCTGTCCGATACCAATTCGAACTGAACTGTTCTCAGGTGTGACCAAGTCTCGTTGAATTATATTTAAAACTACATACCATTGATTTGGGATCATAATAAATTTCTTCAATCAAGATTAATGGGATAGATGGAAATTATTTCTAGGGACAATAAACTATCTTCAGAGAGATTCAAAACGTGCTGTAAAATGGCGTAGGAGCTCCGGTGCGTAAGTAATTTTATAACCTTTAAGTTTGGGCAACCGGTTCTTTATCGAAGCAAACGAATCAATGACAAAGTCCATGTGGCTTTGAGTATAGGTTCGTCGAGGAATGGCAAGGCGCAATAATTCCAGTTTTGGATAAACCATGATCCCTGTTTCCGGGTCGGTATGAGCAAACATGATAGAACCGATCTCTCCTCCGCGTATGGCACCCTCCCGATATAATTCGACCGTTAATGTCTGGCCTGGAAATTCGGAATGGGGGATCTGCGGAAGGACACTGCCTGCATCTACATATACTGCATGACCTCCGGTTGGTTGAATAGTCGGAAAACCTGCTTGATTTATACCTGAAGCCAGGTAGGCTGTCTGCGCCAGGCGATATTCAAGGTACTCTTCATTCAGACCTTCATACAATCCAACTGCCATGGCATCCAGATCTCTTCCAGCTAAGCCTCCATAGGTTGGGAAACCTTCCCGAAGTATCAATTCGTTCTTAATTTTTTGAAAGATCACCTCATCATTAAGGCAGATCAAACCGCCTATATTAACGATGGCATCTTTTTTGGCGGACATGGTCATGCCGTCTGCCAACGCAAATATCTTCCTTCCAATTTCGAGTATTGAGTTGCTTTCATAACCGGGTTCCCGCAATTTAATAAAATATGCATTTTCGGCATATCGAGCCGCATCGATGAAAAATGGAATATTATTGGCGTGGTATGTGGCTGCGACTGCCTGAATGTTCTCAAGCGAGACTGGTTGCCCACCGCCTGCATTATTGGTGATCGTCAGCATCCCGAAAGGAATATTTTCAGAGCCAGTCTCGGTTATGAATTTTCTCAGTTTGGAAATATCCATGTTTCCCTTGAAGGGATGCAGGTTGGCAGGATCATGAGCTTCCTCGATTACAAGGTTAACCGGGCGTCCGCCGCGGGCTCGAATATTGGCATCTGTTGTATCAAAATGCATGTTGGAAGGAATAAACTGACCTTTCTTAACCAAAACAGCTGTAAGAATGTTTTCTGCTGCCCGTCCTTGATGCGCTGGAACGAAATATTTAAATCCGAATATATCCTGAACCGAGGATTGCAATCGGAAAAATGAGCGCGCACCAGCATATGTTTCATCACCCGACAGAATGGCAGCCCATTGATTCTGGCTCATTGCTCCTGTACCAGAGTCGGTCAATAGGTCGATATAGATATCCTCGGCTTTCAGCGCGAAAATATTGTATCCGGCATTCTTAAGTGCTTCTTCCCGCTTTTCAATAGATATTTTCTGGATCGGTTCGACCATTTTGATCCGAAAAGGTTCAGGCATATATGCAGACATTTCTTCTCCTACTTTAAAATTGATATGTGTTAATCTCAAGTTTAACACGGAAAACAGACGATATAATCAAAAATTATATGATGAGAAAAAATAATTCACTGATCAGTATCATTATTTGTTTGTTATCTTTTGCCATCCTAATCTGGTGCGAGTATCCGGTAAGTCCCATTTCCAGAAAAATTGAGTTTCCCTCTGGGAAATTAAAGGTGTCTGATCCTAATGGACCTTGTTTGGATTCTGATAAAAAGCCAGTATTTCTCCAGAATCGCGAATTATCTTTAACTTGGGAACCATTAATTCGGAAAGGAGATACCTCAATAGTTAGATTATCCTTTTTAAAAATTCAACCCATATCGCCTGCTGATACAACGATACCCTTGGATGAGAATAAAACAATAAACCTATATGACCTGTACTCCGTTGAAGCTGAAGCAAGATTGGAATTGTTCGATGCTGTTGTAAACCCCGCAGGGCTTTCCGGACTTGTGTTGGGAGAGGGGCAGGATATTGATTTTAATTGGGTAATAAAACCGGTTGCATCAGGTTCAGTTGAGGGAACAACCTGGTTTTACCTTAAGTTTTTTCAAAAAAGCGGATGTGAACCATTTGAACAGGCGATTTCTGCACAAAAAGTAAGTATTAAAGTCATATCTCTGCTTGGTCTGGATAGTTATTTTTGGAGAATTCTTGGGGTTTTAGGATTGTTTATTGGCTTGGTCATACTGGGATTTGGAAAAAATTGGTCATTATTTCAATTATTCAGGCATAAAATGATCCGAAAGGGAGGGTAATGTCCAATAAAAACCCCGTATTATTAATAATATTTGACTTTTAGTGAAAAACCACGTCAGTTGCATAGAAAATCACGATTATTAATATCTTGTGACAAAAGTCACTGTAAAAACTGATGGGAGTTAGTGCTAATTCGAACTTTTTCATGGTAAAATTCGCCCGTTATGCACTTTGGGAAGTCGATATAATAGATATGGAGTGCTTATGCAAGGTCAATGGTTGTACATAGGGCTTTTTCTGATAATCGGAATAATCGTGCCGATCATTCCTTTGCTTGCCTCCCGATTCCTCGCACCTCATAAACCCAATCCAATTAAACAAAGTACTTACGAATGTGGTATCGAGACAGTTGGTGAGAGTTGGGTGCAATTTAAGTCCCAATACTACATCTTCGCCCTCGTCTTCCTTGTTTTTGATGTGGAGACAGTTTTCCTTTTTCCCTGGGCTATCACTCTGGGAAAGCTCACGATCTTTGCAGTGATCGAAGGCATTATTTTTATTCTAATCCTTTTGGCGGGGTTGTCATTTGCATGGCGTAAAGGCATGCTCGAATGGGCGTAACATTTCCGCATAAATATTAAAGGCTGAAAGGATAATCCTCTCAGTTTTTTAATTGTTGCCAGGAGAAGACATATGACTTTTTGGAATGATCCGATCAACTTAATATCGGAGTGGTTGCGCGGTATCTTTATGGGATGGGGAATGGCTGCCAACCTGGCGATGGTCATAACCAACATTATCGGAATATTTGTAATCATCCTTTTTGCCATGGCCATTGCCATTTTTTTGGTTTGGGTTGAAAGGAAAGTTGTCGCTCGCTTTCAAGACCGATTGGGTCCAAACCGGATCGGTCCCTTTGGTCTATTTCAACCGTTTGCGGATATCGTCAAGTTAATCATTAAAGAAGATATCACTCCTGAAGGTGCTGATAAGTTGATATTTAATATGGCACCAGTTATATCCCTGGCGAGCGTGATCTTGATCTGGGCTGTCGTTCCATTGGCGTCCCAAATATATGGTGTGGATATCAATGTGGCAGTCTTGTACCTGGTTGCAGCCGGAGCGTTTGGCACATTATCAGTGATTATGGCTGGTTGGTCTTCAAACAACAAATATGCTTTGATCGGTGCTTTTCGTATGGTCGCAACCATGATCTCATATGAAATACCCATGGTGGTTGCCCTTTTGATCCCGACCATTATTGCTGGAACGATGAGCTTAAAAGAGATCTCAAATGCCCAAAACGGGATCTGGTTCGCATTTCTCTCTCCATTGGGACTTTTATTGTTTGTCATTAGCGCAATTGCGGAGTTGGGTCGATCACCATTCGATTTGAATGAAGCAGAATCTGAGATCGTGGCAGGGTTCCATATCGAATACACCGGAATGAAATTTGGTTTGTTCTATGCCGGAGAGCTGCTGCACGCCTTTACTTTCGGCGGTTTCATGGCAGTATTCTTTTTTGGAGGATACGGCGGTTTCTTTGGACTTGAAAAATTGGCTGCTTTTTCATGGCTTTCGAACCCATTTATCCAGATGGTGGTTTTTTTGATCAAAGCATTGATCGGCTATTGGGTGATAATGTGGATCAAGTATTCCATGCCTCGCATCCGGATTGATCATATGTTGGCGTTCAACTGGAAATTTCTTACTCCCCTGGCTTTTGTTTTGTTGATGATGACAGCACTTTTAGATAAATTACTTGCACCGACGAATTTTTATGTATCTGGAATGTTCATCAGCAATCTTTTATTCGCATGGATCGTTATTGAAATCTTGCGGAGCCGTTCAAAACAGGAACGTGCGCATGATATTGAACATGCAGAACCTGTTGAACTGGCGGCACATCATTAAGTGAGGAGTGAGAATAGATGACTCCTGATCAAGTTATTTTTATCCTTTGTGCAGCAGTGATCGTTGTGACAGCCATTATGGTCGTTACCAGTCCCAATCTGATCCATGCTGCCTTATGGTTGATTGCCACTTTATTCGGCGTAGCCATCCTGTACGCACTCTTACAGGCAGGTTTTCTGGCATTGGTCCAGGTGGTTATTTACATTGGTGCCATAGCCATTCTATTTATCTTTGCGGTCATGCTTACCCGTCGAGAGATGCGGGATAAGGGTCCCCAATTAAACAAGAATTGGGCACTCGCCGCAATTTTGGCAGTTCTTACCTTTGGCGGCTTATTCTATATTTTGTCAGGTTGGTCAGGCTTTTCTGGCAAGGCGGCAGAAATTCCTGCTGGAATGGATACATTGAGGAATTTAGGTTTCGCCCTGGTTTCTCCGGATGCATATTTATTGCCCTTTGAAGTTGCATCCATTCTCTTGCTGGCCGCTCTTATCGGGGCAATTTACATTGCATCGGCGAGCAAGAAGTAGGAGGATGAAATGAGTATTCCGCTTTCATGGTATCTGATCTTATCCGCCGCTCTCTTCAGCATTGGTCTGTTCGGTGTGCTGGCACGTAAAAATGCAGTTGCCATCTTATTGGGAATAGAATTAATGTTGAATGCTGTCAATATTAACCTGGTGTCATTCTGGCGCTATGGAAATATAGCATCCATTTCGGGGCAGGTTTTTGCGATCATTGTTTTTGCAGTTGCCGCGGCTGAAGTCGCTGTTGGCTTGGCTTTGATCATCTCAGTCTATCGTCGTCGCACGACGGTCATTGCCAATGACCTCGATTTATTAAAATGGTAGGAGTTCTTTATGTCGACTGAAACAATCATCTGGCTCTTGCCACTCCCTCCGCTATTGGCATTCTTCATTATTATCCTCTTTACCAATAAGGGAAAATCGCTCAGCCACTGTATTGCTGTAATTGCTGCTGCATTATCCTGGTTGGGCAGCATGGTTGTATTTGTACGCGCCCTGGGTGTGGAGCATTTCGGAAAGGAAGTATTTCAATCTTCAATAAATTGGCTCCCAACCGGAAACACCTGGTTGAAGATTGGAGTATTGATCGACCCTCTCTCAGCGATCACCATCTTTTTTGTTGCCTGGACTGTATTAATGATTTTCGTTTACAGTGTTGGCTATCATAATTACGGACAACCAAAGGGTGACCATGATCGTAAAGGTCTTCCTCCACACGGGGCAACCATCATTGACGAAAATGGTCACTCTCATACGGTTCCATCCATTGAACCGATGTACTCGCGGTTTTTTGCATTCATCGGGTTGTTTGCATTTGGCATGTACACGCTGGTAGTCTCAGACAATCTTTTGACCATGTTCGTCGGATGGGAGATCATGGGTTTGTGTTCTTACCTGCTGATCGGTTTCTGGTTTGGCAAACCATCCGCTCGAAACGCCGCTGTAAAGGCATTCATGACCACCCGCATCGGTGATGTTTTTATGCTGCTTGGGATCGCCTTCGTTTATTACGCCACAAAGTCTCTGTCGTTTCGCGATATTTTGAATGAGCACACTCTATCGGTACTAAGCTCGACGACTACGCCCATCCTGGGTTTATCTGCTGCAGGTTTGATCAGTTTGCTGCTATTTATTGGAACAATCGGAAAATCAGCACAATTCCCGTTGCATGTCTGGCTTCCCGACGCAATGGAAGGTCCTACGCCAGTTTCTGCCATGATCCATGCTGCCACCATGGTTTCGGCTGGTGTTTATACAGTCATCCGCATGTTTCCGTTGATCTCGGCAGGTTTTGATGGTTATCACTTGACCACTACAATGAGCATTATCGCATTCATCGGTGCGTTCACTGCCTTGTTTGCAGCTACCATCGCTGTGGCTCAAAATGACATCAAGCGGGTTTTGGCATATTCAACCATCTCGCAACTAGGATTCATGATCGCTGCGTTGGGTATGGGTGCATATGTGGCTGCGGTGTTCCATCTGGTCACCCATGCATTTTTCAAAGCATTGCTCTTCCTCGGGTCCGGCTCTGTGATCCATGGCATGGAACATGGAGTTCTGCATACAGGGGATCATTCCGTGGATCCACAGGATATGTTCAACATGGGGGGATTAAGAAAAAAGATGCCGATCACTTTCTGGACATTTTTAATTGGCGGGTTTGCATTATCAGGATTTCCAGTGCTGACAGCTGGGTTTTGGTCGAAAGATGAGATCCTGGCGGATGCTTTTGGGAATGGGCATTTCGTTATTTTCCTCACTCTGGCGATCGCAGCCTTTCTTACAGCCTTTTATACGATGCGGCAGATAACGTTAACTTTCTTGGGAACTCCACGAACCAAGTCAGCTGAACATGCCCATGAAACTCCATGGACCATGACATTACCCCTTGTAATCCTTTCAGTCTTCGCAATAGGTTTTGGTTGGGTGGGGATTCCAGATAAATTCCCGCTGCTGGGTGGAATACTTCCAAACTGGTTCCATGAATTTGTTGGAGGCACTCTGGCAGAAGCACCGGAAGTCCTTCCGTTCAATTTTATGCCTTTGTTAACCTCCCTGGTTGTTGCGTTGGGTGGATTGCTGGTCGGATGGTTTGTCTATCGCAATGTGAGATCTGCCGCTGAGGATAAATTGCAGTTCAAACTGCTAAAAAATAAATATTATTTTGATGAAATATATGACTTACTGTTTGTTAAACCCGCCTACTGGTTTGCTGAAACTTTTGCGTATAAATTCCTTGACCAGACCATAATCGATGGATTCATCAATCGGATCGGGGGGGTTGCTCAATCCATAGGAACTGGTTTCCGCAGATATTTTGATGCCCCTGTAGTTAATGGGTTCGGAGATTTTTTGGGTGAGAGTACCAAGCGAATTGGAAGAAAAATGGCACCCATTATTCAACGAGGTCGTATCCAATATTACATGGTTACCTCCCTTACGGTGGCGATCATCGTTGTTGTTCTTTACTTTTTCTTTAAGGCTTGAGGCGAATGGGAGAGAATGATGGAATTTCTTAGTAATCACTTGTTGACAACCATTCTGTTGTTTCCCGTCCTTTCTGCTGTTATCATTTTGTTCCTCCCAAAGGACGAAATGAAAGTCATCCGTTGGGCTGCCTTGATCGCCAGCTTGATTCCATTGGGTGTATCCATCTTTTTATGGTTGCGATTTGATTCCAGTGCTGCAGGTTACCAATTCGTAGAGTCATATCCCTGGTACGAAGCCATCCACTCGTCATTTGCAGTAGGTGTTGATGGTTTGTCACTCACCATGGTGTTATTGACCACGATTTTAACTCCACTGGCAATATTGGCTTCCTTCGGTATCACTGATCGTGTCAAAGGTTTCATGATGTTGTTCCTCCTTTTGGAAACCGGCATGTTGGGAGTCTTCCTCTCCCTCGACTTGCTGATATTTTTTGTTTTTTGGGAAATTGGTCTGGTTCCAATGTATTTTTTGATCAACCAGTGGGGAAGTGCCAATCGGAATTATGCTTCCTTAAAGTTCATGATCTACACCATGGCAGGTTCACTTGGGCTATTGCTGGCCATCCAGATGATCGGGGTCAGTTTTGGAACCTACAACCTTCCTGAATTGTTCAAATTGTGGCCTGTGGCGACAACTCTAAAGAACATCCCCCTGGGAATTTCGATCGAAACCGTAAAGACAATCGCATTCTGGGCTTTTGTGATCGCATTTGCAATTAAAGTACCGGTATGGCCTTTTCACACCTGGTTGCCAGATGCACATACGGAAGCTCCCACTGCAGGTTCCATGATCCTGGCTGGTGTGCTGTTGAAGTTGGGAGCATATGGGTTTCTTAGGCTGGTCTTACCCTTTTATCCTGAACAGGCAAAGCATTTTGCAGGAGCCCTTGCCTTCCTGGCGGTTATGGCGATCATATTTGGGGCATTTGCTTCATACGGGCAAAAGGACTTCAAGCGACTGGTCGCTTATTCTTCAGTGAATCATATGGGTTTTGTCCTTTTAGGGATAGCCGCTGCTGCAAAAGCCATGGGTACGATGGATGCCACCATTGCACTAAACGGTGCCATCCTTCAAATGTTCAACCATGGATTATCAGCCGCGGGCATGTTCTTCCTGGTGGGAGTGATATATGAACGAACTCATACCCGCAACCTGGATGAATTGGGTGGATTATTCCCGTTGGTGCCGGTCTATGGTGGAATTCTGATTTTTACTTCGATGGCTTCCCTGGGTCTGCCTGGCTTGAATGGTTTTATTTCCGAGTTTCTGGTTGTCCGGGGAGCTTTCCCTCTTCTGCCAGTGTATACATCTCTGGCAATGATCGGATTGTTATTCACCGGCGCATACATCTTAAAAGGGATCAAGAAAGTATTGCATGGTCCTTTGAATGAAAAATGGATTGGTCACCTGACCGAGATCAACACCCGGGAGATCCTTGTCATGGCTCCTTTAATGACCCTGATCTTGATCATCGGAGTCTGGCCGGCTTGGATCCTGGATGTCATCAATAAAGCTGTTATTATGCTTTTTAGCTAGAGGTGAAGCATGCAATTTCCGATTTTGAGTGTGATCGTTTTTACTCCACTTATTGCAGCACTCCTGCTCCTTTTTATCAAGCCGGAGCGAAAAACTGAGATCAGGGTTACAGCTCTGGCTGCTGCCGTTTTTGCATTGATCCTTTCCATCTGGGTCTATTTTTCATACGATAAGGTTGCCGGGGGTTACCAGTTTAAGGAAATGTACAATTGGATGCCAACTCTGGGCATTGGGTACCATGTGGGTGTGGATGGTCTAAGCGCACCACTCGTACTCCTCACCGGAATTGTCATGGTGACCGGTGTTCTTATCTCCTGGGGAATTGATGACCGTCCGCGGGAATTCTTTTCATTCTTATTTATCCTCGCCAGTGGTGTGTTCGGTGTTTTCGTTGCTCTAGATCTCTTTCAATTGTTCTTCTTTTACGAAATTGCTGTTTTTCCGATGTTTCTATTGATCGCCATCTGGGGTTGGATCAAAACACGCGAATATGCAGCCATGAAGTTGACCCTTTACCTTTTCATCGGGTCAGTGGTTGCCCTGGTTGGTGCTTTGGCGATGTACTGGCAAAGCGGCATTCACACATTTGACATGTTGGTTCTCCAACAGGCTAATTTCCCGGTCGAATTCCAACGACTGTGGTTCCCCTTCGTTTTCCTGGGATTCGCGGTCTTGGGCGGTATTTTTCCTTTCCACAACTGGTCCCCGGATGGTCACGTGGCAGCTCCGACTGCAGTTTCCATGTTCCACGCCGGTGTTTTAATGAAATTAGGCGCTTTTGCCGCCTTGCGGGTTGGGATAATGCTCTTGCCTGAAGGAGCTAAATATTGGGCTCCCTGGATCATGGGATTGGCTCTCGTAAATGTGGTTTACGGAGCTTTTATCGCCATGGTTCAAACGGATTTGAAGTATGTTATTGGTTTTTCTTCCGTTTCCCACATGGGATTGGTGATGCTTGGTTTTTCAACCTTGAAACCCGAAGGCATGCTCGGGGCAGGTGTGCAGATGTTCTCCCACGGTGTGATGACAGCTCTTTTCTTTGCAGCTGTCGGGATGGTTTACGATCGGGCGCATACCCGGGAAATATCAAAATTGGGAGGCATGTCCAAACCTTTACCATGGGTGGCGCTTGCTTTCATTGTTGGAGGTCTCGTCTCTATGGGTATGCCGGGACTTTCCGGGTTTGTGGCTGAATTTCCCATTTTTATGGGTGTCTGGAAAGTAAACCCTTGGGTGGCAATTATTGCATCCATTTCCATTGTTATCACCGCTTCCTACATCATGCTTGTTATTCGGAGGACTTTCTTCGGAGAAGTTCCGGTCGAATTGGAAGGGCATATCTCCAGTGTATCTCCATTGGATAAAGTTGCACTTATCTTATTAAGTTTGATCATGATAAGCCTTGGCTTATTCCCATCCTTGATGGTACCCTGGGTGCAGAGTGGAGTTCAAAACGTGTTACATCTCCTAGGAGGTGCTTAAGTGTCCGGGAACATTATGGCTGTTTTACCAGAGATCCTTTTATTAATTCTAGGCATCCTGATCTTGGTCCTCGATCCATTTTGGAAGGAAGATAATCGGCGTATCAACTTGGGATGGTTAACCACCGGCGGTCTCGTTTTAATTGCACTCATCAGCATCCTGGTTTCACGACCAGTCACCCCACAGACTTACTTTGGTGGCATGGTCCGCTACGACTGGCTTGGTTTCTCATTCAAAATATTCTTTATTCTCGCTGCAGCAGTTACTGCTTTGTTCATGATGGATATTGAGCATCTTGGTCAACGAGCTGAAGCATACATCCTGCTTATTGCTGCCACAATTGGAATGAGCCTGATGGCTTCAGCCTCTGATCTTGTGATGCTCTACCTGGCGATTGAAACCACCTCTGTTCCCCTTTATGTTCTGGCAGGTTTCCTGAAAGATGATGACCGGTCGAATGAGGCCGGATTTAAATACCTGCTTTTCGGTGCGCTCACTTCCACCGTTTTGCTCTACGGATTTAGTTTGCTTTATGGGATAAGCGGGCAGACAAATCTTTACGGGATCGCTGCGAATTTCACATCTTTCAGTCCTTTGGTTTTGGGAGTCTTGTTCCTCGTCCTGGTCGGTCTCGCATTCAAAGTCTCTTTGGTACCTTTTCATTTTTGGGCACCAGATGTCTATGAAGGTTCACCAACACCCGTGGCTGGCTTCTTATCTACTGCTTCAAAAGCTGCAGGATTTGTCGTAGTCCTTAGATTCTTTATTGTGGTTTTTCCTGGAATTGCAGCCAACTGGGAATTGATCCTCGCCATTCTGGCGACATTGACCATGACCCTGGGAAATTTCCTTGCTCTTGCTCAAAAAAATATTAAACGCATGCTTGCTTATTCGTCCATCGCACATGCCGGTTACGCCATGATCGGTGTTGTTGCCTATTCAAAATTGGGGGTTACCTCCACTGCTTTTTATCTGATCGCTTATATTCTCACCAATCTGGCAGCCTTTGGAGCGGTGGCAGCAGTGGGTAACGCAACCAAATCGGACGATATGAAAGCCTACTACGGGCTGCAGCGCCGGTCCCCCGGGCTGGCGTTGATCATGCTGGTTGCATTTCTTTCGCTGGCTGGCATGCCTCCGTTCGGTGGTTTTGTTGCTAAAGTATTCGTTTTTTCAGCCGCCATCGAGAAGGGATGGGTTTGGTTGGCAGTAGTTGGAATAATTAATTCGATCGTGGGTGTTTACTACTACCTGATTGTCCTTAAATATGTTTATTTGTATCGAATGGAAGGAGAAGAGGAAGAAATGCACCCGATCAACCTGTCACGTCCTTATTCCATGGCATTAACCATCCTTTCGATCGGCATAATTCTAATCGGTGCTTTCTTCGGACCGTGGTTTGCTATTGCCAACAATGCGGCTTTAAACTTGTTCTGATTGACGAACCTTAAATCGATATGATATAATCCGCAACCATGAAAAAAGCTGATGAATCCCGGAAGGATGCCAGGCAATATGCTTTAAATTTAACAATGGCAGGCATCGCAGGTCTGGCGGGAGTCATCACCCTAGTCATAGTATTGATTGCGCTTTTCTTCGGTATTTGGCTGGATGGATTATTTGGTACAAACCATAATTTTACATTAGGTCTGATCCTAGGAAGCGTTCCTGTCACAGTCATTGTGATGTTCTTTTTTGTGAAGGCTGCTACTGCCAGGATCAGACCAACCGAAAAACGAGATCCTTTGGAGGAGGAAGCAAATAGTGGAAAAATCCCCTAAAAAGAAATGGTGGCGTTGGGGTGTCAACCGCTGGTTTATTCTTCTGTTTATTGTTGGAAGCATAATTACAGCAAAAATGTACAGCCCAGTTCGCCCAGATGTAAAATTACCGGCTGAGAAACTTTCCTGTTCCCCTATTTTGGTCCTTCCTAAACCTTATGGGGATGTTCCTCCGGAATTTTGTTTGGAAGGGGCAGGCGAGGGTAAAGCTCCGGTCATTGGTTTATACCTGACCAATACGATGGTCGCGATGTTTATATCCGATCTTATTTTGCTTCTGATCGGTTTTGGATTTTATAGGTATACCAAGAGTGGGTCATTGATCCCAAAGGGATTTTCTGGTGCAGTGGAAGCTTTATTGGAAGTGATCTATAATCTGACCCAGAGCACTGCCGGGAAGTGGGCAAAAACCGTATTTCCTTGGTTTGCAACCATCACATTGCTTGTTCTTGTCTCCAACTGGACTGAATTGATCCCGGGTGTGGATAGCATTGGATTTCTGGAAAAGGTCAAAACTGGGGGAAGTAATGTTCAACAATTGACCTCCGGGATTTCAACCGTAATTAAATCTGCCAAAGGAACTGTTCCCGCTGGGGAAGGGTATGTGGTCGTACCTTTCGTCCGGGTGGTCTCCACCGATCTGAACTTTACAGTTGCCCTTGCGTTGATTGCCGTTGTGATGGTTCAGATCACTGGTATACGCGCCCAGGGTTTGGGATATTTTAAGAAGTTTTGGAATACCAAGACCTTGTTTACTAAGCCCATCTTTGGAGTGATCGATTTTGGGGTTGGTTTGCTGGAATTAGTCTCCGAATTTTCAAAAATATTGTCATTTGCCTTCCGGTTGTTTGGTAATATTTTTGCTGGTTCGGTTCTTTTATTCGTCATTGGTTCACTTGTCCCTGTCTTTGCACAGACAGGATTTCTGATGCTTGAATTCTTTGTAGGCATGATTCAAGCGATTGTCTTTGGTATGTTGACAATGACATTTATGGCACAGGCAACCCAGGGTCATGGTGGCGATCACAAAGAAGAAGCTCACGCCTAGAAAAAACAATATCTTCGGGTGGAAACGCCCGGGAAAAACACACTACTAAGTGGCGGTTTCCCCGCCCGAAACTAAAATGGAGGTTTTGTACAAATGAATTTCGAAGCTGCTCAAATTCTTGGTAAATTAATTGGTGCTGGTCTGGCAATGATTGGTGCGATCGGAGCCGGTGCAGGCATTGGTATCGTAACCAGTGGTGCAGTTCAGGCTATGGGTCGCAATCCTGATGCCACCGGTACCATCCAGACAAATATGATCCTGGGGATCGCTTTTGCCGAAGCAGTCGCCATTTATTGTCTGGTTGTTGCCCTCTTGATCCTGTTTGTTTTCTAAAATACCAGGAGGAGGTTACATTGGAAAAATTAGGTCTTAACCTGGGTTATATCCTTGTCCAACTCTTCAACTTCCTGGCTTTGTTTGTCGTTTTACGCGCCTGGGTGTATAAACCCATCATGGGTTTGTTGGAAAAGCGGCGAAATACGATTGCGCAAGGTCTGGAAGATGCCCGGGTGGCTGAAGAAGCCAGGGCAAACGCAGAGAAGGAAGCAGCAAGAATAAATGTAGAGGCTCAAACAAAGGCGACCCATATTATTAATGACGCAACTGAACGAGCAGAAAAGGTCATCCTGGAGGTAAAAGCCGAAGCTGATCAGGAGATCTCCAAAGAAAGAGAATCAACTCTCGCTGAAGTTGCAGATGAGCGTTCCCGAATGTTGGGTGACCTCCGTGGTCAGGTGGCAGCACTTGCGATTGCAGCAGCTCAGAAACTGGTTGGCGAAGCTCTCGATGAAAAACGCCAGCATACATTATTGGCTGAATTCTTTTCGGGTGTTAAAGCAGGTAAGGTGATAGTCCTTGAAGGACAGAGTCTGTCAGGTGCTTCAGCAGAAGTGATCAGCGCTCTGCCTCTTACTGTGGATGAGCAGAATATTGTTAGGAAAGAGATCTTAACAAAAATGGGTTCGCAAAGTGCAGTTGCGTTCAGGATCGATCCTTCCATTCTTGGTGGTCTGGTTGTCCGGGTCGGTGACAAGATCTTGGATGGTTCGGTTGCAGGTAAATTGGATAACCTGCGACAAAACCTGCAATAAGAAATTAATCTGGTTTTAAGAGAGTTTTGGTGGATAACAACCAGAACTCTCTTATTATTTAAGTTTAATGAGATAATTATTGCTGATGGACTTAAATCTTCGAACTTCATCATTAAGCAAATTACTGGTAGGTATTTCTTATAAGGGGGAAACGGAGAATCTTCCTGACTTGCTTATCCGTCAAGTGACAGGAGATTCGCGAAAAGTAGTTCCTGGCGCATTATTCGTTGCTTGCCCCGGCGAAGCCGTGGATGGGGGGCATGATTTTATTGAAAATGCTGTGGCAAAAGGTGCTCTGGCAGTTGTAGGTGAAAAGAAGGCATTCGGAATTAAGGTTCCGTATTTTCAGGTGGAAAACTCCAGGCTGGCTTTGGCATTCCTATCTGCTGCGTTCTTTGATCACCCGGCACGGAAGATGACGATGATCGGTATTACCGGTACGGATGGCAAGACGACAACTGCCAATCTGCTTTTTCAAATTCTCAAGACTGCTGGTTATAAAACAGGATTAATTTCAACCGTTAATGCTGTCATAGGAGACTTTGTTCTGGACACAGGGTTTCATGTCACAACTCCGGATGCCCCCGATGTTCAGCAATATCTGGCAAGCATGTACGAGTCAGGTATCACCCATGTGGTCTTGGAAACAACTTCCCATGGTTGGGCTCAATTCCGGGTGGATGCGTGTGAATTTGACATTGGAATTATCACCAATATTACCCACGAACACCTCGACTACCATGGTTCGTTTGAAAAATACCGGGATGCAAAAGCACGCCTGTTCTTTTCTCTGACGGAAACACCGAAAAAGAAAAAAGGCAATATAAGGCTGGCAATTTTAAATCTGGATGACCCATCATATGAATTTCTTAAGGAAGTATCTAAATGTAAAGTAATTTCGTATTCGACAAAAGAGAAAGCGGATATTTACGCTGATAAAATAAATCTTACTAAAAATGGTTTGCAATTTGATGCAAATATTTTGAAAAGAGAACATGTCCTTATAAATAGTAATTTGGTTGGTGAATTCAATATATCCAATTGCCTGGCTGCTCTTTCAGCAAGCGTAATAGGGTTGGGAATAGATCCAGATATGGCAGCAAAGGGAATATCCATGATGACTGGTGTTCCCGGGCGGATGGAACGGATTGAATCGGGTCAACGGTTCATTGCCGTGATCGATTTTGCCCACACCCCTAATGCGTTAAAAGTCGCCTTGCAAACCGCGCGAAAAATGACAGGTGGAAAGATTATTGCAATTTTTGGATCAGCAGGGTTAAGGGATCGGGAGAAACGCAGACTCATGGCGGAGACTTCACTTTCGTTGGCTGATCTTTCAATATTTACAGCTGAGGATCCAAGAACGGAATCACTGGATCAGATCTTGTACGAAATGAAAAATGGTGCAATAGCTATGAATGGAGTTTTGGGGAAGAATTATTGGTTAATTCCAGATCGGGGAGAAGCAATGCGAAAAGGGATCGGAATGGCTGAGGACGGTGATCTTGTTATTTGCTGTGGCAAAGGTCATGAACAATCCATGTGTTTTGGGACAACTGAGTATGCTTGGGATGACCGCATAGCTTTAAAGGCAGCTCTGGCTGAATTATTGGGAATTGACGGACCTGAAATGCCATATCTTCCAACACAGGATAGCTCCGGTGGATGACCTTTGGCGCAATCCTATAACACTGACTGGAAAAACAGTTTGGTTGGAACCATTATCAATTTCCCGCGTTCATGATTTGGTAACCGCTGGAAGAGACAAAAGCATCTGGCAGTATATGCTCTATGGAGAACCGGTCACCGAAGAAGGGATGCGAAATTGGGTAATAGACATCCTGCATCGAAGGGATGCGGATGGCGAAATACCTTTTGCAGTCGTTCACCATGCTTCTGGTAAAGCGATCGGATCGACAAGGTTTATGGAAATGAGACCAGAACATAAAGCTCTGGAAATAGGTGGGACTTGGTATGCAGTTGAGTATCAGCATACGCAGGTTAATACAGAATGCAAGATTCTGTTATTAGAATATGCTTTTGAAACTTTGGATTGTATTCGCGTTCAATTTAAAACGGACCTGAGGAATATTCGCTCTCAAAGAGCGATCGAAAGCTTGGGGGCTGTAAAAGAAGGCATATTCCGAAACCACCTTATTACTCCGGAAGGTGCTGTCAGGGACAGTGTTTATTACAGTATTTTAAAGAGTGAGTGGTCTACAATTAAAACTTCCCTTGAAATGAAATTATCCAATTTTGCCTAAATTTTTATAAGCAACCTTCTGAAATATGAACAAACCCATTGCACTTGATAAACCTATTAATAATCCTCCAATCCAGATGGCTCTCGGGGAGATATTGTCGTTTAAGAACCCTCCGAACAAAGGTGCGCAAGCCCTGGCAACTCCCCAGCCAAACCAATAAATGCTCATATAACGACCACGCGAACTGGCTGGTGCAAGATCGGCAACGAATGTGGTGGCAGTCGGGATCAGCAATAATTCACCAATTGTTATGATCACCATGCTAAGCCAGAAACCCCAGAAATGGCTCATAAAAGCTATTGCCCCAACACCAATTGCGTAAACCAGCATTCCAAAACTTGCGACAGTTAATCTCGAGAAACGGAGAGTTGAGCGCGTGATAAATACCTGCAGAAAAACGCACATCAGCGCATTGGTTGTAGGGATCCAACCGTAAAGACTTTCAGGTAATCCGAAATTGGTTTTCGCATAGACAGCAAGCAAGACCCACATCATCGATGGAGCCATCAGCCCCAATGCGATCAGGCTGACAAAAATTAGATATTTATGATCCTTAAGAACTATTGAAAAACCGTTTTGCTTGGTCAGGTAGTTTTCAATTTTCGCGTTCCGTGAAAAGTGCAGCGTTTCCTTGGCTCGCGTGATCATGAGCAGACCATAAATGAGCATACCGGCTGCCGCTCCAATAAACGCGACTGTGTATGAACGGGAGGCGATGAAACCACCTATGGCTGGTCCAATGGCAATCCCGGCATTATTAACTGTTCTTTGAATTGCATAAGCCTGGGGTCGATCATTTTCAGGGATCAGATCTGCAAGCATGGCATCCGCGCCTACCTGGTAGAGAGGGTTGGATGCTCCAGTCAGAAACATTAGAACTGCAAATGTAATATATGAATCTGCCTGACTCATAAAGAGATAAATGACCCCGTTTGTCAGCAAGCTGACAACCATTACAATTTTTCTGCCTCGGCTATCTGCGATTGAACCAGCAAATAATGATGACACCAAACTTGTGGTGGCATTGATCGTTATCAGGGATGCAACTGTACTCAACTCTAAATTCAGTTTTCCGCTGACATAGATCATTAAAAAAGGCCAGATCATGCTTGCTCCGGCTGAACTGATTAAAACCCCGACCAACATTAACCAAAATTGATCAGGAAATCTTTGTCGTATGATCTGAATTCTTTGAAACATGGGTTAATTTATGGATCGAACGATAAAGGGCGACCTCCAGGTCGCCCTTTTGTTTCATCTTCGGTTTCTACCACCACCTTGCCGGTCATTATCGCGACCACCAGGACGATGACCACCTCCAGGACGTCCCCCGCCTCCTGGTCTGTTTCCTCCACCAGATTTCTTATCTCTTTCCTGGGCTTCCTCAACAGACCAGCCTTCAAGCACGGCCTGTCTGGAAAGACGAATTTTTCCCATTGGGTCAATACCAATGACCATTACTGTAATTTCATCGCCCATTTGAACGATATCTTCGACCTTGTTTACCCTTTCACTGTCCAATTGCGAAATGTGCACCAACCCATCTGTTCCGGGTAAGATCTCCACGAATGCACCAAATTCAGCCAGGCGGACGACCTTACCTGTGTATATGCGTCCGATCTGGGGTGTTTCAGTAATGGATTCAATCCGCTCTCTGGCAATTTCTGCACCGATCCCATCAACCGATGAGATATAAACCGTCCCATCTTCTTCAATATCTATCTTTGTGTTAGTCTCTTCCTGCAGTGAACGAATATTCTTTCCACCGGGACCAATGATGGCTCCGATCTTATCCACAGGGATCTTCACAATCGTGATCCGTGGAGTATGTTCTTTCAGATCGGGACGAGGTGCAGGCAGGACTGCAAGCATTTGATCCAGGATGGATAATCGGGCGACCCGCGCCTGCTCAAGAGCCTGCCGCATAATATCAGAACTTAAGCCGCTGACCTTGATATCCATTTGTAATGCCGTGATTCCTCGGGTTGTACCAGCAACCTTAAAATCCATATCACCGAGATGGTCTTCGGTTCCAAGAATATCAGTCAGGATGGCATATTTTTCACCATCCAATACCAGACCCATGGCAACTCCGGCAACTGGAGCTTTGATCGGGACTCCTGTATCCATCAATGCCAGGGTCGATCCACACACAGACGCCATTGAAGAAGATCCGTTGGAAGCCATCACTTCAGAGACTAACCGAATGGTATAAGGAAAATCCGCTTTCTCAGGTATGACCGGTTCAAGGGCTCTTTCAGCCAGCGCACCGTGACCAATTTCGCGCCTACTTTGCCCGCGTAATGATTTAACTTCCCCGGTTGAAAATGGTGGAAAATTATAATGGTGCATATACCGTTTTGTCTCCAACGGGTTTAGAGTGTCCAATGTCTGGGCATCTCCCAGGGTTCCAAGGGTGGCAGTAGTCAGAACCTGGGTCTCCCCTCTAGTAAAGATCGCACTTCCATGAGTTCGTGGACTAAAACCCACTTCACACCAGATGGGTCTGATTTCGGTGGTGGTCCTGCCATCAATCCTTTTATTCAGTTTAAGGATACGATCTCGAACGATCCCTGCTTCCACTTCTGAAAATGCTGATCTTACAGCTTCTGAACTCAGACTGGTGGAAGCTCCTGAATCTGTCAATTCAGCTACTATTTCATCCTGCAGGGTTGAAACTCCTGAATAAAACTCAGTTTTAGAAAGAGGTTTATCCAGCAGTTCAGCCATGGGAAGTTTCACTCTTTCTCGTATCTTGCTGATAAGGTTCTGGTCAAGAAGGGTGGTGATCACGGTACTTTTGGTTTTTCCAATTTCGCTTGCCATTTTTATCTGCAAATCAATGATGGGTTGAATGGACTTGTGCCCTAATTCAAGTGCAGCTACCATATCCTCTTCAGGGATTTCATTGGCACCGCTTTCAACCATCAAGATCGCTTCCCGCGTCCCGGCAATTCGCAGATCCAAGTCAGATGTATCCAGTTCTGAATAGGTTGGATTAACGATGAATTGTCCGTTAACCCGTCCGATTCGAACTGCACCAACAGGACCATTCCATGGGATATTCGAGATCATCAGGGCAGCAGACGCTGCATTGATGGCTAATATATCGAGAGGGTTTTCCCCATCTGAAGATAGGGAATATATGATTATTTGGACATCATTCCTCATCCCTTCAGGGAATAATGGTCTCAGAGGTCGATCGGTAAGCCGTGCTGTCAGAATGGCATCCCCGCTGGGACGACTTTCACGGCGGAAGAATGAACCGGGGATCCGACCTCCTGCGTACATTCTTTCTTCATACTCCACACTTAGAGGGAAGAAATCGATTCCCTCCCGGGTGGTTGGGCTCATGGTGGCTGCAGCGAAGATGATTGTGTCTTTGAGATGCACAGTCACCGCTCCTCCAGCCTGGGCTGCCAATCTTCCTGTTTCAATGGCAAGTGTCTGGTTACCCACAGTTGTGGTGTACCGTTTTATTTCTGGTTGCATTGGTTATTTTCTCCTATAATTTCCACCCAGTCAGGGACTGAAAAGAGGTGCCAACCTGTGTTGGCAGCACTGTTCAATTCCCAACTGGCATCGATATAAAAAGAGTAGATGGGCGATCACCCATCTACTCGGGCAAACATCTTATTATTTTCGGCGTAAGTTCAATTTTTCAGTTACGGTGAGGTAGCGTTGATATTCGGTCTTTCTTAGATATGCAAGCAGCCTTCGGCGTTGTCCGACCAGCATGAGTAAACCCCGCCGGCATGATTCATCATGTTTATTGGTTCGTAAGTGGTCTGTAAGTTGGATGATACGATTGGTGAGGATGGCGATCTGGACTTCTGGTGAGCCTGTATCACTTTCGTGACGATGGTAATCCTCGATTACTTTGGTTTTAACTTCCTTTGTTAATGGCATGACGTATGCTTCTCCTTTAGATTATGATGCAGGTCTCCATGTCTGCAGCCTTGGCCGCTAACAGGTCCAGTCACGGGCATGAATTATACCAGATTATTCGTAGAATGGTTCAGATTGACTGCAATGTCGCTATTCGTCAGATCAGGATTGAACCAGTTTCTTAATTTCTGTATCCAATTCTTTTTGCATCTCAGATGGAAATCCCCGAATTAGACGCAGAAATTCGCGAATATTTTTGGAACCCTTCATTCGGTTAATAATTTCAGAGATATAATGAACCGTTTCAGCTGATGAAATGGAATACAATTTTCGAATACAAGCTTGGATATCGTTCTGGGTATTCGGAGAGACCGCTTCGATCGTCGGACGCAGAACCTCGAAGAATTGAGGGAGATCATTATACCCAAGCAATTCAATTAAAGGAATGAAGGCATGTAAACCCCAGGTTTGAGTCTTTTGCCCTGGTGCCTGTAACCATTCAGAGATCAACATTAATAGAATTCGCGGATTTTCCTTGCGCAAACGCGCTAATGCAGAGGTCAGAAGCGCGTTTTTAATATTCTGGTCTCTCGTCTCATAAAGCCAATCAGGAAGGTTTGTCAGGACACTCATTGCTGCGCTGGGAGGGATGGTTCCCAGAATAAAAGCGGATAATAAACGCGATTCGAAAATGGACGCATTCCACAATGAAATCACCAGTTCAACAGCTGCTGAAGGAGATTGTTCTCCCAATTTTTCCAGATCATTTTCAATTTGTTGAATAACGGGGCGGGGGGTTTGATAAGATGGGAGGTCTGATTTTATGGAAACAGGGTCCACCCGTAATGTGCGGTTTCTGTAATATTCGAGTACATTCTCCAAGTGATGTAAGAAATCGATCGGTCGATCATATAAATTGATCAATTTCGCAGATTGCATTTTCAGTCTGGTTAGGTCAATCGCAGGCATTAATTAGATTTACCTTCTTATCCGAATATTTTTTATTAATTCAGATTCTCCACTTTTTTAGAATTTAATATCTCCTTTACATATTCAACCACATATTCCGTCGAGATGATGGTTCGATCTTCAAGGTGTCGTAATTTTAACTCGACGCCTCCCGCTTCAGAGGCAAGGTCACTTATAGTGATCCGAATTGGACAGCCGATCAAATCTGCATTGTTGAATTTAACTCCCGGGCTATCATAACCATCGTCAAACAGTACTTCCAACCCCGATTTAATTAAATCCGAATATAGATTTTCAGCATCCTGAGCATTGTTTTTATTCTCCTTGCCTCTAAGAAGAATGATATGTATTTGATAAGGAGCTACCAATGCGGGCCAGATGATTCCTTTCAGATCATGGTGTTCTTCTACGATACAAGCCATTATACGTTCGATACCTATCCTATAAGAACCCATGAAAACTGGTCTCATTCTGCCATCCTGTGCCAGATATTGACATTTCAATTTGTCACTTAGCCCGGTGCCCAATTTGCCAAGTCTGCAAACTTCGATTCCTCTTACAGCTGTAAGGAGCGAACCGCATTCTGGACAACCATTTCCTTCTTTGGCAGAAGTAATGTCCATTACATGGAAAGCAACATAATCGCGTTGGTAATTCACATTGAGGAAATGATAATCCTGCTCATTGGCACCACTCACCAGGTTGGCAGAAGTTGGAATGATGTCGTCAACGATCACCAAAACATTCTTCAAACCGATCGGTGAGGCAAAACCTGGAACTGCACCAACGGTGCGAATTTCCTCGTCTCTCGCCGGTCGAATTTCCCTTGCCTGTAGTGCATTCAATAATTTTGTTTCATTCAAATCCATATCGCCGCGGACGACCGCAAAAATGAATTTTTCTTTTATTTCAGTTTCGTACGGAATTTGGGCAACCAGGAATACTGCTTTGGCTGTTTTATTTCTGGGTATTTGAAGAAACTCGCATAAACTGTCGATTGAATGTGCACCAGGAGTGGATACTTTTTCGAGTCTTTTTGGTTCTTCAAATGGTAATGGTTCTTTCCTGAACCTCGCTATCTGCTCATCAGCTTTATATCCACAACTTTTACAAGTTAAGATTGTATTCTCCCCGATAGGAGACTGATAAATGAACTCCTGCACATTTGTGCTTCCTATCCTGCCTATATCAGCCTGGACGGAAATTACTGGTAGGTCACAGCGGTTGAAAATATTTATAAAAGCCTGGAAATGAGCTTGATATTGCAGGTCCAGGTTTTCTTCATCCACATCGATGCTGTAACTGTCTGCTATTCTGAATTCGCGTAACCGGATCAGTCCTAAACTTGGATGAGGGTCATCACACCAATTCTTATGAAAATTGAAGACCAATTGGGGCAATTGTTTATAGGAGTGGATTTCGCGGCGGATAAGGTCGCCAACGATTTCCTCTTGTGCAATTGCCATCACCATTTCATGGTCATTTCGATCCCTGAAACGCCCCAATTCCTCGCCAATTTGGAGCCAGCGACCGGTCTCTTTCCATAGGTCAGCCGGGCTGACGAACGGCATGGAGATCTCCTGACCGCCTATTGCCTCCATTTCCTGTCGGATAATATTCTCAATCTTGGTGATGGTTCTCTTCGCCAGGTGCAGGTATGCATAAATACCCGCACCAGTCTGGCGGATAAGTCCTGCCCGAGTTAATAGATCGTGACTGACAACCACAGCCTCGGGAGGGGAATTCCGCAAAGTTTGTCCAAATAATCGTGTCGTCCTCATCCAAATGTCCTGGTGTTGATTCCTGACGGTTGGTAGAGCTATTAATATGACCTGGCAAAGTAAACTTTTTTAGTCGCAGGTTCACCACACACAATGCAATTTCCTTTGCCCGAAGGCTGATCGAATGGAATGCAACGAGTCGACGCTTTGGTATCTTCTTTTACGCGCGTCTCGCAAACTTCTCTTTCGCACCACCAGGAGAATGCCCAGCCTTTGGTTAGAACTTCCTTCAGTTCCTCATAATTGGATGGATCATGGATGTGTTCATTTCGGAAAGCTGTTGCCCTGGCAAGCATTGATTTCTGGATATCGTTCAAGAGATCCGCGACCGTAACCGCAATGTTGAGCTGTGGAACGAATGATTTGCCTTCACGACCGGGATGATCCCTGCGTGATAACGCTAGGCTTCCTTTTTGAACATCCTTCGGTCCTACTTCAATGCGAAGAGGTACCCCGCGCATCTCCCAGTCATTGAACTTGAAACCCGGTGTCACTTCAGTGCGGTCATCAATTTTTATTCGGAATGGACTTAATACACTTTTGAGATTTTCAACAACTTCCATTACTGAATTTCGTTCAATTTCGTTTTTGTAGATGGGAATGATCACGATCTGGATGGGGGCAATCCTCGGCGGCAATATCAAGCCCTGATCATCTCCGTGGGTCATGATAATGGCTCCAATAAATCGGGTGGAGAGTCCCCAGGAAGTTGTCCAACAGTGTTGCAGGGTATTCTTCACATCCAGGTACTGGATATTAAACGCTTTCGCAAAATTTTGACCAAGGAAATGTGATGTACCGGATTGTAATGCGCGGGTATCCCCCATCATGGCTTCAATGGTAGTTGATTGAACAGCTCCGGCAAATTTTTCACTGGTGCTCTTAGCCCCCTTGATCACAGGTACTGCAGCCTCGTTAATTGCAAAATCAGCATATACATCCAGCATTCGCAAGGTTTCCTCCCGGGCTTCTTCCTCAGTCGCGTGGGCAGTGTGACCTTCCTGCCAGTAGAACTCGAGTGTTCGCAGGAATAATTTGGTGCGCAATTCCCAGCGGACGACATTTCCCCATTGATTTATTAATATTGGCAGGTCCCGATAAGATTTCACCCATTTGGCGTACATGTAACCGATCATTGTCTCAGAAGTTGGTCGGACAATCAGAGGTTCCTCCAATACTTCACCACCACCAATGGTTACAATTGCTAACTCCGGAGAAAAACCTTCAACATGTTCTTTTTCTTTCTCCAGGAAAGATTTTGGAATGAGTAGAGGAAATGCGGCATTCATGTGCCCGGTTGCTTTAAAACGCTTATCCAACTCATGTTGGATATTCTCCCATAATGCCCAGCCATAAGGTTTAACGACCATGCAACCTCGAACAGGTGCATAATCTGCCAGGTCGGCTTTGAGCACCAGCTGGTTGTACCATTCAGCGAAATCCTCACTGCGTGTAGTTAGCTTTTCCTCTGTCATCGTGGCCTCATTCTAATCTAATGGATGAATTGCTATTGAAAATAATTTTTACGAATTGCACTTGTTCAAATATGAACAGGCTTCCGAATTATTGGCTGCAAATTGGAGGAGTAACCGTTGAGAATGTGGAAAATACTCTTCGAATGATCTATACATTGTATCAATAACTTCCTTCCAACTTTTACCGATCAATATCAGAGGTTTGGCAGGTAGGACATGAATGGTTATCAAATTCCACGTCAGGGCGATCTCAGTTAACGTACCGGGTCCTCCCGGTAGTGCCATGGCAGCATCGCACTGGAAAATCAATTCATGTAAGCGATCTTGTAAAGAAAAAAAACTCCGCTCCTCTTTTACCCATTTATTGGCTTTAACCGGTCTCCATTTTTCAATTTCAACACATGTGACACCGATCACGTGTCCACCTGCTTCCGCAGCTCCCTGCGAGACAGCTTCCATCGTCCCGATGTACCCTCCCGTCAATACTGTATGTCCGGCTTTCGCTAATAGTTTACCAAGTTCATAGCCGTCTTGGTAAGGGACAGACCCTGGTTGAGGAGAAGAGCCACCAAAAACTGTAATATTCATACCTGTGTTTTCCATTCTCTTCGAGCATTTTTATTCAACTTTTTTTCGATCGCAGCCTCAAGGTCTATCCCGGTAACATCAGCCAGTTGAAGCAGGTATAACGAAACATCCGCTAGTTCGCTTTCCAATTCAACTAAATTATTGCAGGTATCCGTCCATTGGAAGAGTTCCAGGACTTCTGAGGTTTCGAGACTGAGGGATATCGCCAGATTTCGAGGGGTTTGCGCCTTTGGGCTTCCCGGTTCATACCAACCTTTTGAACGGACAAAATCATTCATTTTCTTTGTGAGAGTTTGGATATCCATAATAAAATCCCTTTGATAAATAAAAGCGGCTCACCACGTCTGGGAGCCGCTCGTTTGTATGACAAACTGGATCTAGCCAGACAAAAGGAAAAAAGGAATTGCTGATAGTGGTACAAGCGGATTTCTCATACGCGTATTATACCTGAAAGGAAAGTATTTACGCAATATGCTACAATTGAAAACAGTATTAAGTAAAAATTTCATGGAGAAAGTGAAATGCGCTTGATTTTGACGCATGAACAAGCAGATTTCGATGCCATGGCGTCCTTGCTTGGCGCGTTTTTGACTGATCATGAGTCGATCCCGGTTCTTCCTCGAAAATTTAACCGCAATGTCCGGTCATTTTTAGCTCTTTATGGAGAAGAACTCCCTTTTTTAGATGCACGAGACTTAAAACACGAAAATATTGATTCTGTGACATTGGTGGATACTCAATCGCTGGTCACAATAAAAGGGATGAATAAGAAAACCAATGTCAGGATTATTGATCATCATCCATTGAGACTCGATATCCCACCTGAATGGGATGTAACTTCTGCAGATACAGGTTCTACCACTACTATATTAGTGGAACTTATTGCTGAGAGGGATTTATCACTTTCCATCATTCAAGCCACTTTACTATTGTTGGGTATTTATGAGGATACTGGTTCTTTATCTTATGCAAACACTACTGGGCGTGATGGACGTGCAGTTTCCTATTTGCTCGATCAGGGAGCCAGTCTTCAAATTGCAGAAAATTTCTTGAACCCCCCGTTATCTCCAGAACAAAGAAAATTCTATGATAAATTAGCTGCGAATGCCAAAATTTTCACCATAAATGGACATCGCATCATAATTACAACCGGTGACTTGGTCGAGTTCAACGAAGAAATATCCACACTTGCCCATAAACTTCGCGACTTATTGGATCCTGACGGATTATTTGTGATTGCTGCAACGGAGGAAGGTGTTCGTTTGGTTGCGCGCTCTACAACAAACCAGATAGATGTGAGTGCTATAGCTGCTCATTTTGGGGGTGGAGGACATGACAGGGCTGCAGCTGCCCTCATTCGTGGTTTGAAGACACAAAAAGATCAAGCTACCATTGAAGGGATTACCCAGGAATTATTGGAAATATTACCATCATTTGTGCGACCATCTGCCATCGTGTCACAGATCATGTCTTTAAGCCCACATGTTCTTAACCCGGAAATGTCTGTTCAGGAAGCTTCGCGATTGATGCAATACTACGGGTATGAAGGTTACCCCGTTGTGGACAAAGGCAAGGTCATTGGTTTGCTCAACCGTCGGGCTGTTGATAAAGCTATCAATCATAAACTTAATGTATCTGTTGCAAGCTTGATGGATGTTAAAGATGTAAGCGTGAAACCGGATGATCCGATTCAATATTTACAGACACGGATGGTCGAAAGTGGCTGGGGACAGATCCCCGTTGTAGATCCGGTAACTGGTGAAATGATCGGTATTGTCACCCGAACTGACCTTTTAAAAACTCTTTCTCCAAAACCTCTCAGCAAAATTGAAGTGAATTTGGAAGAAAAATTGATCCTTGCATTACCAAAAAATAGATTGGGGTTAATACGATCTATTGCTCAAGAAGCCGTAGCTCAGAAAACCGCCTTATACCTCGTAGGTGGATTTGTCAGGGATCTTATTCTGGATAGACCAAGTACGGATTTTGACATTGTTGTGGAAGGAGATGCGATTCAGATCGCCAAAAGAGTTGCCTCAAAACACGGAGGTCGTGTTATTGTCCATACTCGCTTTGGCACTGCCAAATGGTATCTTCTTGGATCCGATTTTATTGGTGAGGATATCCCAGCCTTTCTTGATTTTATTACTGCAAGGCTCGAATTTTATGCACATCCCACTGCCTTGCCAACAGTTGAACGAAGCAGCATAAAATTTGATTTACACCGGCGTGACTTCACAATTAATACCCTTGCTATTAGGTTGGATGGTAATCATTTTGGCGAGTTGCATGATTATTGGGGAGGTCGAAATGATATCAAGAATGGACAAATCCGAGTATTACATTCTCTTTCGTTTATTGATGACCCAACTCGGATGTTGAGGGCAGTGAGATTTGAACAGCGGTTTGGTTTTAAGATCGAAGACCGAACCTTGAACTTGATGCTCGAAGCCAGGGAATTGTTGGGCACTCTCTCCGGGGACAGGATCAGGCACGAGATTAACTTGATTTTCGATGAGCCAGATTGTTCTAAAATTTTTTCTCGTCTTGCTGGACTGGGATTATTAAAAGCCATTCATCCATTGCTACCATGGGATTCATTAATTAAGAACGATCTTAAGGAAAAAATTGATCAAACACCCCAAAGTGTATGGGGAAAACACACCAAGGTAAAACTCGGTTCTGATCGCAGAACAAGGGGATTTCTATTATGGCTATCCAATTTGCCTGCTCCTGACATAACCCCGGTCTGTTCCAGGTTGAGATTATCGGACTCGATCAAGAAAAATCTTCTTTCCATCCAAATGATTTTAAGTTTGATCCCTTCTCTGGTGGGAGCACCTCCATCAAAAATATGTGAATTGCTTGACGAATTTTCCATCGCATCAATCTTTTTTGCCTTCTTGAAGGTCGAATTTCAAGAATCTGAATTGTTAAAGACTTATGTCCTGGTATGGAAAAATATCGTTGCTGTGATTAATGGAGATGATTTGATCAAACGTGGGTTAGTTCCCAACCGTGATTACCATAGAATACTTCATCGTTTACGGTCAGCCTGGTTGGATGGAGAAGTTACTTCCCCGGAAGAGGAAGCAAAATTACTTGAAGATATCATTAACAGGTCTATTAAAAGTCCAGGAATGTAGTACCATATTGCTGCTTTTACTCCCATCGCATATAATTCGTTGATAAATTTAAACAGGTTCGATCACGAAAAAGGGTATCATTCTGATACCCAACATTAAATTTCATTAATATTTATAAATGGAGTAATTCATGCCAAGTCGACCAAGCGCATCGGAAATTCGCAAGACTTTCCTTGATTTTTTTATAGAACATGGTCATACTCTTGTACCATCAGCATCACTAGTGCCTGCCGGGGATGCCACTTTGCTATTCACCAATGCTGGAATGGTCCAGTTCAAGGATGTCTTTCTGGGAACTGAGAAGCGCGGTATTAAGCGCGCAACCAACTCGCAGAAATGCATGCGGGTCGCTGGCAAACATAATGATTTGGAAGATGTTGGCAAGGATGATACCCATCATACATTTTTCGAGATGTTGGGTAACTGGTCATTTGGTGATTATTATAAGAAAGAAGCAATTACCTGGGCATGGCAATTGTTAACAGATGTTTGGCAGCTTCCAAAATCCCAACTATATGCAACTTGCTTTAAGGATGACAAGGGATCCATCCCTTCAGATGAAGAGGCAGCTGTGAATTGGCGAATTCAACCCGGCATGCTACAGGATCATGTCATGTATTTTGGGCGCAAAGATAATTTTTGGGAAATGGCTGAAACAGGTCCGTGTGGTCCATGCTCAGAGATCCATATGGATCGGGGAATTGAATTCTGTAACTTTCAAGGTAAAGAAGGTCACATTTGTTCGGTCAATGGGGAGTGCAACCGATTTCTGGAGTTGTGGAACCTGGTTTTTATACAGTACAACCGGATAAATCCAACTCAATTAGACCCACTTCCAGCGACTCATGTTGACACGGGAATGGGTTTTGAGCGGATTGTCTCTGTGCTTCAGGATGTTGATTCAAATTACAGGACCGATTTATTTAAACCGGCTATGGATGTAATTCGCTCTTTAACTGGTGCATCCGAAGCTCAAATGGGTGAAAATTTTACACCGTATCGCGTTATCGCTGACCACGCAAGAGCTGCTGCATTCTTGATCTCGGATGGCGTTGTTCCCGGAAACACAGGTCGAAATTATGTTTGCAGGATGATCATTCGAAGAGCGGCAAGGTTTGGAACAAAAATCGGGTTGCACGAACCTTTTCTAGCAAAGGTTTCCAATGCTTTTGTTGGTTCCTATGGGGAGTTTTTCTCTGAATTAACGAAAAATCAACAGAATATTATCGAAAATATCACCCGGGAAGAGTTGCGATTTGCCAAAACTGTGGAAAGCGGAACAGCAGTTTTGGAAGGAGATCTTGAATCCCTTAAAACCACAGGTGGCACAATTCTGCCAGGGGATAAAGCTTTCGAATTGTATGCAACTTATGGTCTGCCATTTGAAATAACTCGCGATATCGCCCAGGAACATTCGCTTCAAGTCGATGAATTGGGATTCAAATTGGCAATGGAAGGTCACCGTCTTGCTTCCGGTGGAGGAAAAGCAATGGGAGAACTCGGTGGGGAAGATGCCCAATTGCATAGCGAATTATTGAAAAAATTACTTGCTGACGGTGTAATTGGACCTGAGGGAATCATTCATGATCCTTACCAATCTTCTCAGATTCATGGACGATTATTGGCAATAATCGAAGATGGGCAATTGGTCAATAAAGCGTTGTCAGGTTCGATTATCTCAGTGGTTGTACCAAAAACAAATTTCTATTGGGAATCAGGCGGTCAGGTTTCAGATACAGGATTTATCCGTGATCCAATGGGAACTTGGGAGATCGAAATCCATGAGATGCGTAAACCTGCTCCTGGCATGATTGTGCATCTTGGTGAGGTAAATTATGGGATACCGAAGATCAATGACGATGCAATAGTTCTTATAGATCTCGATCGACGCAAGGATATCATGCGGAATCATACAGCCACACATTTGCTACATGCCGGGTTGAAAAGTGTGATTGGTCAGCATGTAAATCAGGCAGGTTCGCTGGTCGCCCCAGATAAGCTTCGTTTTGACTTCACCCTTAATGAAAACTTATCCATCGAACAGTGGAATGAAATTGAAAAGCGTGTTAATAAATTAATTTTGGATGATCTGCCAGTTGTTTCTGCAATAATGAAAAAAGATAAAGCGATCGCTGAAGGAGCGACTGCATTGTTCGGAGAAAAATATGGTGAGATTGTCAGAACTATCTCTATCAATGAGCAAATCTCGGATAGGAAAAGTGCAGCCAAGATCTCCTATGAATTATGTGGTGGAACTCATCTGACTCAAACAGGGAATATTGGTACATTTATTATAACAAGTGAAGGCTCGGTTTCTGCAAGTGTTCGTAGAATAGAAGCAATAACTGGAAGGGTTGCGAATCAATTTATTTCTGATCGATTCAAGAAATTTCGACAATTAACCAGGATTCTTTCCAGTACTCCTGAGGATATCGTTGGGAAAACCAACAATTTGGTGGAAGATTTGAATCGTGTTCGTCGGCAAACTGTTGAACTTAGATCCAAGTTGATTCAACAGAAATTTCAAGAACAAATTAATAAAGTCCCTTTAATCAGGGATATTAATGTCATGGTGATCAGGCTGGATGACGTTGAGATCGAAACCATGCGAAATTTATGTGACCAATTCCGGCAAAAGTATCCCAGTGGGATCATCATAATAGGATCAGTAATTAACGATCGTCCCTTGGTCATCGCAGCTGTTACTGAAGATGTGAATGCACGCGGGATTAATGCTGGTGATCTGGTGAAAGTTGCCGCGAAAAAACTCGGTGGTTCAGGTGGTGGAAAACCAACCATCGCCCAGGCTGGTGGGAAGGATCCTGCCCGGTTGGATGAAGCATTAAATAACATTTCCAGGTATATTGAAGAAAATTTACGATAAATTTGTTTCTCAAATAACAAGAGTAATGGCAAGACCCATTATCTCTCCAACTCTTCACGGCATGCCTTATAATCTGGAATTATGAAGACACATGTGATTCATCTGGATCCGCACGATAATGTCGTGTCGATCTCGGATAAATTATCCTGGGGAAAAGCAAGACGAATTATTCTGGTACTCCCTTCTTCTGGCAATTTGAGGTTACGCAAAATTGACCTGATCATGATCCAGCGTTCAGCTGTAAAGAAAGGTTTTTCAATTGCGTTGGTCTCCATTCCTTCTGATTTGAAAAAATTGGCGAAGGAACTTCATATCCCTTTCTTCCGAACATTAAGTGATGCCCAGCGTAAAAACTGGAAATTTTTCACCAAAGCGAAAACTCCATTTAAACCCTTGCTCGGTCATGATTTTCGAAAACTTGGATCTGAAAGGAAGTCCCAGGAGCCAACCTGGCAAAACTCTTTCATGATCCGTTTGGCTTTCTTTTCACTGGGGGTTCTGGCAATTCTTATGGTATCCTTCCTTTTCATCCCGTCAGCGGTTATTCAACTCAATTCAAGAGAAAAAACACAGAATTTGGTTTTGCGGGTGAGCGCCAGTGATGGGATCAAAGAGATCAATTATTCAGGATCGATTCCTTCTTATAAGAAAACCAGTAATGTTAGCGGATCCCGCCTGGTGAAAATTTCAACCCAATCCTTGGTGCCGGATAAAAAAGCATCTGGTTTTGTTGAGTTTACCAACTTGACTTCTGAAGGTATTCAAATTCCAGCAGGAACGATAATCACCCAATTAAATAATTCAATAGTCAGGTTTGAGACTGAGGAAGCTGGACAGGTTTTACCGGGTGTTGGAAAAACCATAAGAGTCCCAATCCAGGCATTATATGCCGGAACATCCGGAAATATGGATGCGGATTCAATTGGCTCCCTGATAGGAGACTTGGGTTTAAAACTTACAGTAAAGAATCCCGAGCCAATTTCTGGAGGAACCGATCGTTATGAAATTATTGCAGATGAAAATGACCGGAATAATTTGTATTCAATTTTAGAAAAAGAATTACGGTTGAAGGCGATCCAACAGGAAGAAGATTTTCCCACAGATGGAGTTGTATCAATTGATGATTCAATAAGAATAGAGGAAATCATTAAAATGGATTTTATCCCTGCGATTGATCAACCCGGGGATAAATTAATATTACAATTGGGTTTGAACTATTCCTTGGAGACCGTTTATTATTCAGATCTTTTGAACCTTGCAGCTCCAGCATTTGACTCAAATTTACCCAAGATGTATATTGAAGTAAAAGGATCCAGGAAAGTAGAATCAATTCTTGATCCTGTAACTGACCCGAATGGGACAACAGTTTTTGATGTGAAGTTGTCACAAAAAATTAAGCGGAAGATCAGCACAATAGATGTGGTCAATATTGTTCGAGGGATTTCGATAAAAGAAGCGTATGAGATCCTTATTAAAAAATTTGGGGATGGAATTTCACCAATAATTGAAATCAAACCTTCATGGTGGCCCAGAATGCCATTTATCGGGTTGCGTATAGTCATTATTGATTGACTAATATGAGAATTCTTGCAGTAGATCCCGGTTCAAAAAATATTGGTCTGGCGATCAGCGATCCTTCTGGTTCCATAGCGAATCCACTAATGATAATCAAGCATAAATCCAGAGAGATCGATTCTGATATGATCATAGAACAAGCCTATAAACACGACGCAGGAAGGATAATTATTGGTCAATCATTCGAAGACGAAAACGGGAAACCATCTTTCGAAGGACGAAAATCAGAGCGATTGGCAGCAGCGATCAGACGAAAAACAACCTTGCCTGTAGATTTATGGGATGAAAGCTTTAGCACGCAGGATGCAAGGAAAGGCAGGATCATGATGGGAGTTTCCAGAAGAAACAGAGCAGGCCATTTGGATCAACTGGCAGCTATTTTAATCTTGCAATCATATTTGGACGCGCATCTAGGAGGAAACTAATAACCTGATGAAAAGTAAGAATTTTTGGGTATCGTCCTTCTTGATTATTATTATTCTTTTGATCCTCGGTTCTATTATTTTTATACCTGTACTTGCAGAACAGAGTTTTGGACCCGGCAATCCTGATCTTGGAATTTGGAATACATTAACTTATTCTATATCACTGATCTGGAATGCCAACGATCTAACTCAACCAGTTAATTCAAAAGGTCAGGAAAAGGATTTTGTGATTTTACCTGGGGATTCAGTCACTCAGATCACCATGCGATTAAAATCTTTTGGGTTAATTCGCAATCCTTCAGTCTTTATAAAGTATCTCATCTGGAAGGGACTCGATACAACTGTCCAGTCGGGTAATTACAAACTCAACACAGCAATGACAGGCATCGAGATAGCAATTGCATTACAGGACGCCACTCCTGCAGAAGTTGAATTTAACATCTTACCGGGTTGGCGAATGGAAGAGATTGCTGCCTCATTGCCAACCTCCGGTTTAAATATCACTTCGGAAGAATTCAATTTTGCAGTAAAAAATCCTGCAGTCCAGGTCGATTACCTACCACAAGGTGCATCAGCTGAGGGATTTTTATTTCCAGGACGTTATATGTTGCCAAGAGAAACAACTGCTAAAGGGTTAATTTCTATCTTATTACAAAATTTTTCCCTGTACCTATCCAACGATTTACGCGAAAAATTTGCTCAACAGGGATTCGATGTCAATCAAGCTGTGATCCTCGCTTCCATTGTCGAAAGGGAAGCAGTTGTTGTCGAAGAACAGCCATTAATCGCATCGGTATTTATTAATAGGCTGAACCAAGGCATGAAATTGGAAAGTGATCCTACTGTTCAATACGCGATCGGATTTTCAGGAATTAATGGAACATGGTGGAAGAATCCCCTCACAACTGAAGACCTTGCAATAGACTCTGTCTATAACACATATTTATATACTGGTTTACCCCCGACGCCCATATGCAATCCTGACTTTAGTGCTCTTCAGGCTGTTGCATATCCTGCCAAGACCCCATATTATTTCTTCCGAGCCATGTGTGATGGATCGGGTCGACATTCATTCGCTGAAACATTCGATCAACATATTCAGAATGGATGTAAATAAACCTTTATTGTAAAACTGATGGGATTAATGAATATATATGTCAAGTGATGCTTGTATTTGCCAGGATATATTTTTCCAATTTATCGATCGTCTTTTTCTGGTCATCAATTACAGCTTTGACAAGGTCTCCAATGGAGACAATTCCAATTAATTGATCATCTTGAAGAACGGGTAAATGACGGATGTGTTTTTCTGTCATCAGAGCCAAGGCTTGTTCGCAGGTCTGTTCCGGAGTAATGAAACGGACATTCGTGGTCATGATCTCGCGAACATAAATATCTTTTGAGGATTTACCTTTCAGGATCACTTTTCGAGCATAATCACGCTCGGAAAAAATTCCTACTATCTTCCCCTGATCAATAACCAATAATGCACCTACACTTTTTTCTGCCATTAAGCTCAGAGCCGCAAAGACATGCGTTTCTGGGTTGGTCCACCATATCTCAGTATCTTTTTCCTTGATCACCTGTCGAATGGTCTTCATTGCTCTGCCTCCGGTTATTTGTTTATTCAATTATAGTGAAATTATGTACGAATGCAAGTGTATAAATATCAATTTATGGACGCCCTAATCCAGTGAGTTAATTCGGGTTATTATCGGTAGCCAACTCCAAATAATCCTGTGTAATGGTTTTGTCCAACGAACTCCCGAGCAAGGATATCAATTCGCGTGTTAATTCAGCTTTCTTTGTAGCATCTCTGAAACTCCAGGTCCGACTTTTGATCTCTAAGAAATTTCCGAGTTGTGGTTTCTCAAAAGTATCAAGGTTTATATAGAATTCTGTTTTTTTGTATTGCACAAGCCAGCGTAATCGCTCTTTGTCGATCAGAATTTCATTCGAGGGCTTAAAATACTCACGATAGAATCTCAAACTATTGGTTGCTGGTGCCAGATAACGGCTTCGCGAAAGTAAAATATCATTTTCAAAATGATCTTCATCGGTTTGTCCTATTAACGTAAGGCGGGAGCGAACAGTTGAGATCTCACCTTTTTCATCAATTGCCTCATCTTCTCTGTATCGCAATTTTCCCTGGTTTTGCTCGGGGAATAGAAAATAAGCATCATGTTGATGGTAATGTTTTTTTAGAAGGATCTTTATCTTTGGATTGTGCAAGGCGCTTATTATTGGTTGGATTTCTGGAATATTTACTTTGATTTGGATTTCAAATGATTCGGCCTCGGTCGAACCTCCCAACGCGATCAATTTTGAAAATACGGATTGTTCACGTTGGATCAAAAAAGCATCTATTCTTTTGGAATATTGTTTTGCATCTTGAATCAGGTTTTTTTGGTTCAATAGAAGCAGCTTGCGGTCTCGGACTACCCAGTTTCCGTTAACCATCACATCGGTTACATCTGTGGATTTTGCAGCATATACAATACTGGCATATGCATTCTCGGGTTCACGCTTGAAGCGCGGTGAATTATGAATATTATCAATATCAATTAATATGATATCGGCTTTCTTTCCTGGTTCAAGTGAACCAGTCAGATGCCCGAGGTGAAGCGCCTTGGCTCCAAGCCGGGTTGCCATTGTCAGCGCGGTTGCAGCTGGGATGGAGGTCGGATCTCCACTGATGCCCTTGGAAAGGAAGGCACATAAACGAATCTCTTCAAACATATCCATATCGTTGTTGGATGCTGGACCATCTGTCCCTATTCCTACATTAAGACCTGTTTCCAACATCTTAGCGACAGGGGCAACTCCCGAGCCAAGTTTTAGATTTGAAGATGGATTATGGGATACTCCTGCATTGGCATGTGCAAGCGTGCGAATTTCACCAGGGTCAATATGAACACAATGAGCTGCCAGGACTTTCGCTTCGAGGATGCCCTGCTTTTTGACATAAGGGATGACTGGCATTCCCGTCTCTCTGCGCATATTTTCCACTTCGATCACAGTTTCAGACAAATGTATATGCAGTGGAACATCAAATTCCTGAGCCAGCAGGGAGGTGGCTTTAAGAATTTCACTTGTGCAGGTATAAGGTGCGTGAGGTGCAATGGAAGGTACGATTAAAGGATGACCTTTCCAGCGGGTTATAAAATCTCTCGCGTATGCCAGAGAATCTTCATAAGATTTCGCATCTGGCGTTGGGAATTTTAGTACCGATTGAGAACAAACTGCTCTTAAACCTGCCTCTGTGGTCGCTTTTGCCACTTCTTCTTCAAAGTAATACATATCTGCAAAACAAGTTACTCCAGAAAGTGCAAGTTCAGCACATGCCAGTCGTGTACCTAATTGAACGAAATCTGGAGAAACGAATTCACGTTCGACCGGCATCATGTATCCCAGCAACCAGACATCCAATCGGAGATCATCAGCCAATCCCCTCAGCAATGTCATGGGAACATGTGTATGAGCATTTATTAACCCCGGCATCAGGATTTTCCCTCTGCAATTGATTATTTGTTTGGGATCATAGTCTTCGGCAAGGTCTTTTTGAGGTCCAACAGCTTTAATGGAATCTCCAATTACTGCCAAAGCACCTGGATCGTATCGCTGAAGATTTTCATCCATTGTTAATATTTGAGCGTTAGTAAAGAGCTTGTCGACCGGGATTTTCATAATTACTCCTGAGAATTTTTTTGGGTTTTGTCAGGTTCTCGAATCAATTTGTTGATGTTTGAACTCATCTGCTATTCTTCGAATTCTATCAAGTATCAGATTCACTCCCAATTCTGGTGCATTTTCGGGGCTGCCCGTGAAAATTACCTGTTGTTCTAAATCTTTACTGGGGGAGATTATTGCCATGTTGATTCTGATCAAAGAACCCTCAAGTATAACGGTCAATCCCAGAATTACTTCATTGTTTTGGATGCTTTTAGAATTTTTCAAAAAATCCAAAGAAATTAATTGCTCTGGAACGGGTTGTTTTCCACCCAAGTACGAAGATGATTGGACACTGGAAAGCCGTTGATCAAGCAATCCAAATGTCCCTGATTCGATACATGAAATTGTCCATCCGCATAAGTATATTGATTGGAGGACTATTCTATCCAATGAATCAGCGTCGGATCCGAAAATATAATTCCCTAAGCGACCACGAATTTCATTTTCCATGGAATTAATTTGGTTACTTGCTTCGATTTTAGTCTTGGATCTCGCAGTAATGCGTATATCCACTATTCCGGAATGCGCGCTTAGTCCTACTGTTGGGTTGGACAAAGTCTCCAGGTCTCCGATCTTCTCATCTATCCAGCCTTCACCAGCTCCACTTGTATGTAAAACTTTAACTGATATTGTTTCTTCAAGTGAATAATGGTTATTTAAAAAAGGGAGCACGAACTTACCCAGGAGCAATTTCATTTCAGACGGAACTCCTGGGAGCGAAATGATCACATTTTTTTCAGTTATTATTATAAATGCTGGTGCTGTTCCAACTGGATTTTCAATAACAATGGCATTTCTTGGAATGTATGCTTGGCGTTTTTGATTTTCTCCAGGTGTGCGGCTAGTTTTCTGAAATCGTTGAGAAATAATCTCCCATAATTCCGGATGAAATTCCAGGGGGGAATCTGAGACCAATGCAAGAGCTGTACGGGTTGGATCGTCTATTGTAGGTCCTAATCCTCCCGTGGTGATAATAATTTCTGCTCGTCCCATAGCCTCACGGACGACGGTTGCGATCCTTTCAATATTGTCCCCAACCATCGAAGTGCGGAAAATATTTATGCCAGATTCCCTGAGAGCACGGGCTATGAATTGAGTGTTCGTATCTTGAATTTCACCCAATAATAATTCAGTACCGATGGCGATAATCTCAGCGGATGGCATTAACTCTCAAATCTTGTGAAAGGAGTCCTTCAATTATTCGAATGTTGAAAAAAAAACTACTATGTTTGATTCTTGGGAATATTATCATCCGGAGCGTTGCCAGGAGTTTCAAAACCTAATTCCAATGAACGCTCATAAGCCGCCCAGATCGCCCTGGAGATTGCCGTTCGAAAACCGGCTTTTTCTAGAAAATACAAGGCTTCTGCAGATGTCCCACCTGGCGAGGTGACCGCGTTCCTTAATGCCGCCAGGTGAAGATCACTTTTTGAATAATATTCCAGTGAACCCTGTAATGTTTTTATAACCAATTGTTCAGCAATTCGACGAGGAAACCCCAAATGTACACCGGCATCAATTAATGCTTCCATAAAAAGGAAAACGTATGATGGACCAGTACCTGATAAAGCTGTCGCCATGTCCAGATAGTTCTCATCCTCCAGGTAGATTTCATCACCTAGTGCTCGCAGGATCTGGCGCGTTTCATCCAATTGTTCGACCGAAATGCTCTTGGAGGCTGTCCAAACAGTAATACCTTTCCCGATTTGGGCTGGAGTATTGGGCATGGACCGAACAATGGCTGGATGCGATAGCCCGGTCGAGATTTTTGCTAATGATGCTCCCGCAACGATGGATAGCACAAAAGCATCAGGTTTTATCGTTCCGTGCAATCCTGCCAATACTGTATTTAATCGCTGGGGTTTTACGCATAAAATGACAATATCAGCTATTGATGCGGCGCTTGAATTATCAATAAAGGTCCCAATTCCATATCGCGAATTGAGTTGTTGCCCTCGTTCTTCCCTTGGTCCGGACGCAAATAAATGCAAAGGATCAGAAAGTCCCTGGTGCAACAGTGAACTGATGATGGCTTCAGCCATCGTCCCCGATCCTATAAAGGCGATCTTTCGAATTTGAACGTTGTTCTCAGTCATCTAGATTAATTAATCTATTCCTAAATACGCTTTTTGAACCATCTCATTGTTCTTAAGATTGGTGGCAGTATCTTGCAGGACGATCTGCCCGGTTTGAATCACATAACCGCGGTGTGCGATTGAAAGAGCCATGAGAGCATTTTGCTCAACTAAAAGTATCGTCGTTCCTTCCTTGTTGATTTGAACGATAGTTTCGAAAATGGCCTCAACAAGAACTGGTGCCAATCCCATCGAAGGTTCATCCATTAATAATAATCGCGGGCGTGCCATCAATGCACGTCCCGTTGCAAGCATTTGTTGTTCACCACCTGACAGGGTTCCAGCTACTTGTCTTATTCTTTCCTTAAGGCGGGGAAATATTTTGAATACATACTCCAAGTCTTCCTGGATCTCTTTGCGATCATTTCGGATATATGCACCTAAATCAAGATTTTCCGCTACTGTCAGCCGAGCAAAAATACCTCGTCCTTCAGGGACCATTGCCACTCCTTTTGCGACAATTTGATGGGCTTTTAAAGGAGTGACATCTTCGTCATTCAACTTGATAGTACCTTGGCGTGGTTTTTGCAGCCCGCTGATGGATCGAAGTGTCGTTGTCTTTCCTGCACCATTTGATCCGATTAAAGTGACAATCTCACCTTTTTCCACCTTTAGAGAGATGCCTTTCAGAGCATAAATGTTCCCGTAATAAGTATGTATGTCGTTTACTTCAAGCATTGGCATTGTGACCTCTATCTCAGGCGGGTTGAGCTTCGGTATTTTTCAAACCAGAGGCTGCCCCACTCCCCAGGTAAGCTTCGATCACATGGGGATTACAGCAGATTTCCGTTGGAGTGCCTTCTGCGATCTTTGCTCCATAATCCAGAACAGCAATTTGTTCACTGATCCCCATGACAACCCGCATATCATGCTCGATCAGCAGGATGGTTATCCCCAATTCATCACGTAATCTTCGGATGAAATCCTTCATTTCTGAAGTCTCATGTGGATTCATTCCCGCAGTGGGTTCATCAAGCAGCAAAAGCTTTGGCTGGCTGGCAAGAGCCCGGGCAATTTCAAGCCTGCGTTGGGCACCATAAGGCAGGTTTCGGGCTAATTGATCTCCCAATCCTGCCAGACCTACAAAATTCAGTAATTTTCGAGCCTGCTCGACTGCTTCTTTCTCCTCTTTCATAACGCGGGGAGTATGCAGTATGGCATCCATCCAGGTCGCGCGCAGGCGGGAATGCTGACCAACGAGTATATTTTCCATCGCGCTCATATTGGCAAACAAACGGATGTTTTGATATGTCCTGGATATGCCTCTATAGGCCACCTGGTCAGGCGATAACCCCAACAATGATTTTCCAAAGAATAAGACTTCACCATTATCCGGTTCATAAAAACCAGTAATGCAATTATAGAATGTTGTTTTACCAGCACCATTGGGACCTATTACGCTGAAGATGGCATTTTCCTGGATAATTAGATCCACGTTGTCTACAGCTGTAAGACCACCAAAATACTTGGTCAATGAGTGAGTTTCAAGGGCGATGGTCATTTTTCCCTCCCTTCTCCAGCTGTTTCCTGAACTCCAGCATCTCTTTCCACTTCCATTCTTCTCCTGGAAGAGGGAATAAGCCCGGCAGGTCTCCAGAGCATCATAACCACCAGCAATGCCCCAAAAATCAAAACACGGTAATCCTGCATTTGGCGTAAAACTTCAGGTAAACCTTTTAGTACAAGGGCTCCAGCGATCACACCTGGAATGTTACCCATCCCTCCCACGATCACCAGTGCCACCACGTTGATGGATACCATAAGGCTGAAATCTTCAGGACCTGTGAATTGGTTGCGCGAGGCAAAAATTGCACCCCCCAGACCTGCGAAAGCTGCACCGATCGCAAATGCCAGCAATTTTTGCTTCATGGTGTTAATTCCCATGGCACGGGATACTATTTCGTCTTCCCGCATCGCTTCCCAGGCACGTCCGATTCGCGAATTTTGCAGTCGGTTGGTGACAAATATTATCAAAAGAACTGCCAGGAAGATGAGGTAAACGAAATCGATGTCGCTGTTAAATGGTTTCCCAAACAATGTTGGTCCACCGATGCTTGGTACACCTTTTGGTCCTCTGGTAAATGAAGTAAGAACATCGCTCTTAAGTAAGATCCGAATCATTTCACCGAAACCCAGCGTGACAATCGCCAGGTAATCGCCACGCATGCGTAATACTGGTGCGCCAAGTAGAATACCAGTGATTGTAGCCAGTCCGATGCCGATGGGCAGCGCTATCCAGAAATTCCACAATAGGTGGTGAGGTGCGGGTGCGCTCAGTAAAGCCATGGTATATGCTCCGATTGCAAAAAAGGCAACATAACCGAGATCGAGCAAACCCGCCAGGCCTACAACGATGTTGAGCCCCAATCCCAGAAGGACATAAACACCCACAGTTCCGATCGTATAGTTCCAGTATTGCCCGGCTCGCAATGGGAGGAGAAATAACAATACAAGGACAATTCCATAGACGGAATAAAGGATCATTCGATTACTGCGTATTTTATTGAATATGCCAGCCTGTGAGATCTTGGAAAAAGATTCATTCCTTTTCTTCTGGAGACGAGATTGCCAGGCACTGCGCCCTAATCCTCGACTTAGAATTCCACCTAATAATCCAGTCGCCGTTAGAAAGACCAGGTGGAATAAAGCCCCTTGGATTGGAGTTTTAGCTAAAATAAAGAGTTTTACTACTGCGGGGAGAATTTGATAAAGATATGTATTGATCTTGACTCCCTTAGCGTCCAGAGTTCCAACCAGCAATGCCAATACTGATACGAACAAACCATGGACCAAACCAGTTATTAATCCGCCGAAAACGGCAGGTCCAATCGGGTCGTCAGTTTGACCTTTCACTTTATGCGAGCCATTACTGCCTGCCCATAAACCGATCAGCCCAAGAAAGATCAACATATCGAGCATTTGAGGAGTCAAGTTCATGAAGGGTGCAGCGCTCTTGTTCTGAAGGAGATCCCCAAACATATCTGCAGCTATTCCTGTAAAACCGATCAGGAACAGGAAACTGGTGATGATCCCGAAAACGATTCCGGTGATTATGGCGTGCCTAAATTGCTTTTTCATCACACCTTCTCCTCCGTGAGTATTTCACCCACAATTCCAGTTGGGCGGAAGATGAGCACCAATACCAGGATGCCAAAAGCGATCACATCTTTTAACTGGAAACTTATTCCCAGGATCGCAGGTCCCAATGATTCCACCAGACCCAGGAATAAACCTCCCAGCATTGCACCGGGGACACTTCCAATGCCTCCAAGTACCGCGGATGTGAAAGCTTTAATTCCAGGTATGAATCCGACAAAATGGTAAACCAGTCCAAGATGAATTCCCCACATTACGCCAGCTGCACCAGCGGATGCCCCGCTGATTATAAATGTGCGGCTGATAACTCCATCCACGTCGATCCCCATTAATGCTGCAACAGGTTTGTTTTCAGCCACTGCTCGCATGGAGCGTCCCAACCTGGTGCGCATGACCAGTAGATACAACCCAAGCATCACCAGAACTGATAACACGAAAGTTAATACCCCAGTATAAGTCAGGATGACATCTGAACCCCCAATAGGGATTGACCAGCCTTCTCCCCGAGTCAGGATCATAGGATTAGTATAATCACGTCGTTGGGGGCCAAATAGTAATTGGGCTGCATTTTCAAGAAAGATGGATGCACCGATGGCGGAGATCAGGGGAACCAGCCGGGGAGCGGTGCGCAATGGCCGATAAGCGATCTTTTCAAGGAAAAATCCACACATCGCTGCAATGGAGGAACCGATTAGAAATGCTAACACAACAGAGATGAACGGATTTGCATCCAGAAAGTTCATTTGCGGATCTACCAATGTCGGGGTAGGGATAGCTCTTAGAGCTTCAAAAACAAAATAACCACCAAATGCACCGATCATCATGATATCCCCGTGCGCGAAGTTGATCATGCGCAGGATGCCATATACCAGCGTATAGCCAATGGCTATCAATGCATAGACCATACCGAGAACCAGACCGGCAATCGCAAAACGAGCCCATGTGTCCGGACCATAAGAGGGTTTTGCGATGAACACAACAAACAACCGCCAAATGATATATATTATGAAGGTTACACCGATTATGCTTTGGATGATCTTATATGGAGTTAACCGCTTGGCGGATGATTTCGCATCAGGCATGACCATTCTCCTCTAAAAAGGTTTGGTCTTACTGCTTTAAAAAAAACAATAATAATTTCGAGACATGAGGTCGTCCAAAAAGTCCAATTTTGTCATGCTGAGCGAAGCGAAGCATCTCCTAATCAATGAAGAAACCCTTCGCTCTGCTCACACCGTCCCGGTGTCCTTCGGGAGGGTGATCCTTACTTTTGGGACAGATACCATATTAATCTTTTTTTTAGCATTAGCGGGGCAAGCTCAAGCCTGCCCCGCTAACTTTATTACGATTTTATATTAGTGAGAAAGTTAAACCCACTAATTTGTTACGGAGCAACAACCCACTTGCCACCCTGGTCAAGTTGGAAAACCGGACCGGAGGCTGAACATTCGCCTGTGGCATCGCAAGTGATTACACCAGATAAACCATGGTAATCCTTGGTGGCACGTACAGCAGCCACGAGTGCAGCGCGCGGGATATAAAGATTTCCATCACTGCCGAGCACGGCAACACTCTCAATGGCTTTGATCAAGACAGCCACGGCGTCGTAAGCGG